>Ga0182741_1000594_pt1 | contig 53157 bp, 41 predicted proteins | sample eDN5th37CBELigOP_FD_128874 | JGI IMG/M metagenome (GOLD analysis project Ga0182741, IMG submission 128874) | Enriched Organic Plus compost microbial communities from Emeryville, California, USA - eDNA 5th pass 37_C BE-Lig OP (version 2) (version 2) ... | reverse complement strand
GGCAAGCGCAGCGACGTGCCCGAGCTGCTGCGCAGCCACGACGCCCTGGTGCACCCGGCCTTCTTCGAGGGCCTGCCCAACGCCGTGTGCGAGGCGCTCGCGGCCGGCCTGCCCGTGCTGGCCAGCAGCGTCTGCGACCACCCGCGCCTGGTGACCGCCGACAGGGGCCTGCTCTTCGACCCCGCGGACCCCGACGACATCGCCGCGGCGATCGCCCGCTTCGCCGACCTGCCGCGCGAGGAGCGGGCGGCCATGGCGCGCGCGGCGCGCTACTTCGCCGAGCGCGAGCTGGCTCTGGAGCGCTACGCCGAGGAGTACGAGGCGCTGCTCGCGCGGCTCGCCGGCCGCCACGGCGCCGGTGCTGCCCTGGAGGCGGCGTCGTGACCCGCGCGCTGTTCGTGGGCCCGCTCACGTCCCGCCAGGCCGGCGGCGCCACGGTCAAGAACGGCCTGCTGGTGAGCGCGCTGCGCGAGCGCGGCGTGGACGTGGACGTCGTGGACACGGGCGCGTCAGGCGCGCGGGCGCGACTGAGGCAGCTCGCCTCCCTGCTGGGCGCTCTCGCGCGCCACGACCAGGTGATGCTGTCCGTGTCCCGCAACGGCGCCGTGGCCCTGGTGTCGATACTCGGCCTCGCGACGGCGGTGCGGCCGCGCCTGCGCTGCACCTTCCTGGCCGTCGGCAGCAGCCTGCCGGGCAACGTCGCCAGGCTCGGGGGCCCGGCCAGGCGCTTCTACCTCTGGTGCCTCTCGCGCTGCCGGCCCGTGTGGGTGGAGGGCGAGTGGATGCGCCGCGAGCTCGAGGACCTGGGCGTCGGCGGCGTCGAGGTGCTCCCCAACCCGCGACCGCCCGTGTCGGAGCGCTGGGACCCCGCGTCGGTCAGCGCCGGGCGCCTCGTGTTCGTCTCCCGCGTCACGCCGGAGAAGGGCGTCGAGAGGGCCATGGCGGCCGTCGAGGAGCTGGCGGCGTCGGGCGTTCAGGCCGCGCTCGACGTCTTCGGGCCCGTGGAGGAGACCTACCGCCCGGCGTTCGAGGCCCAGTTGGCGAAGCACCCGCACACCCGCTACCGCGGCTCCATACCGCAGACGGCGGTGGCCGGGGAGCTGGCAGGCGCCGCGGCCCTGCTGCTGCCGACGACCTGGGCCACCGAGGGCATGCCAGGCGCCGTGGTCGAGGCGGCCATGGTGGGCACGCCCGTGGTGGCCTCCGACAGCCCGGCCATGGCGGAGGTCGTCGAGGACGGCGTCACGGGACTGCTCATCGACCCCACCGACGTCTCAGCGCTGGCGGCTGCCGTGCGCCGCCTCCTCACCGTCCCCGGCGAGGCCGAGAGGCTCGGCGCCGCGCTGCGCGCCCGCGCCGGGGCGTTCACGGTGGACGCCGTGGTGTCGCGCCTCACCGCTCGGCTCTCTGCCGAAGGCTGGCGATGAGCGCGGCGCGCGCGGGCTCTCTGGCGAAGCTGGCGCGTGCCGCCCTGGCCATGCCGCCGGGGCGCCTGTGGGCCAGGCTCGTGCACGAGTCGCGCCGGCGCGCCCAGGCGGCGCTGCCGCGCGGCCTGCGCGAGCGCCTCGCCGGCATGGGCGACCCCGCCCCGCCGCGGCGGCCGGGATACCTGGCGGCAATGGCCCACGAGCTGAGCCCCGGGCCCGCGGCGCCTTCGCTCACGGTGGAGATACTCGGCCACCCGCACACGCTCGCTGCGGCCATCGACTGGGAGCCCGCCGGCAAGAGCCGCCTCTGGCTCTTCACGCTGCACTACTTCGACTGGGCCGTGGCCGCGGTGGGCGCCACGCTGGCGCGCGCCGCCGGTCCCGAGGAGCGGGTGGCTGGGAGTGCTGCCACGTCCGCCGTCGCCCGGGCCGCCTTCGAGGCCATGCGGTCGTGGGTGGAGGCCGAGCCGTACGGCCGCTACGACGCCTGGCACCCCTACCCCACGGCCAAGCGGCTCGTGTCGTGGACGTACCTGTTCGCCGCCTTCCCCGAGCTCGCCACTCCCGACCTGGAGAGCTCGCACTGGCTGCAGGCGCGCCACCTGGCACGCAGCCTCGAGAAGCACGCCGGGGGCAACCACCTGCTCATGGACCTGTGCGCGCTCGTCGTCGCCGGCCTGAGGTACGACGGCCGCGAGGCCGAGGCGCTCGTGGAGCGCGCCCTGCGCGAGCTCGTGGCCGAGGTGCCGCGGCAGGTGACCGCCGACGGCTGCCACGTCGAGCTGGCCGCCGCCTACCACCTGCAGGTGCTGGCGATGCTGTCGGAGGCCTCGCTCTGCCTCTCGTCGGCGGGGCTCGCCACTCCGGCCCCCCTCGTCTCGGCGCTGGAGGCGCTGTCCGCGTTCGCCGAGCGCATGCGGCTGCCTGACGGCTCATACCCGCTGTGGAGCGACACGTCGCGCGACACGACCCTGCCGCTCGACGAGGCGCTGGCGCTGGCGCGCGGCGCGCTAGCGGCGGCCGGCGGCGGCACCCCGTCCAGCGGACAGCTCCGCTTCCCCTACGCGCCGCTCGTCGCCGCCGCCGGCCGGACGCCGGAGCGGCGGCCGCTCGGCCGGGTGCCGTCGGCGCCGTTCGCGCCGCAGGCGCCCGCGAGCGGCTACCACCTGCTGCGCGGCGACGGCCTCGTGGCCGTCTTCGACGGCGCCGACACCGGCGCCCACGGCATGCCGGGGCACGGCCACGCGGACTGCCTGAACGTCGACGTGCACACGGCCGCCGGGCCTCTGATCGTCGAGAGCGGCACCAGCACCTACGACCCGGGCCCCGAGCGCGACAGGGAGCGCGGCACCGCCGCCCACGACACCGTCGTCGTGGCGGGCCGCGACCAGACCGAGATGTGGGACGCCTTCCGCGTCGGCAGGCCTGCCCGCGCGTTCGACCGCTCGGCCGGCATCACCCAGGGCTGGGCCTGGGCGCAGGCGGCGCACGATGGCTACGCCGAGCTCGGCGTAACGCACCGCCGCTGGGTGGGCGTGAGGGGCGGCACCGTAGTCGTCCTCGACGCCCTGGACCTGGACGAGGGGGCGGAGCCGCTGCCCTTCGGCCTGCGCTACCACCTGGCCCCCGGCGTCGAAGCGCGCGGGTCTGGAGGCGTGCTCACACTCACCGGAGGCGGCAGGGACATGGGCCTCGCTTTCGCTGGCCTGGTCGAGGGCGACGCCGTGCGCGCCGTACCCGCCGGCGCCGGCGCCTCGTACTACGCTGAGCGCTTCGGCCACCGCACGGCTCGCGGGCTCGTCGAGGTCACCGGTAAGCTCGCGCCCGGCCGCCGCTACGTGGCCACCGTGATCTCCCCGGGCGCGGCGCACGCCGAGCTGCGGCGCCAAGGCGGCACCGTGGAGCTAGTCGCGGCAACTCTGCCGTCCCTCACCTGGCGCGACGCGCCGGGGCCCCTCGTCCTCTCCCCCGTCATCGAGGAGGTGACTGCGTGAGCGCTCGACCTGCCAGCGTCTGGATCGTCAACCAGTACGCCCAGCCCCGCGGCTCCGCCGGCATCACGCGGCACGGCGACCTCGCCAGCGTGCTGCACCAGCTCGGTCACGAAGTGACCGTCATAGCCTCCGGCTACCACTACTTCAGGGAGGCCGGCCTCTCGGCCGAGCGCCACGGCGTCAAGGACCACGACGGCGTGCGTTTCGTGTGGCTCGACACTTCCCCCTACCAGAAGAACGACTACCGGCGCGTGCTGAACATGGTCGAGTTCTACCTGCGGGCCATCACAGCCAAGCTGAACGGAGTCGTGCGGCCGCCCGACGTGGTCATAGGCTCCTCGCCGCACCTCCTGTGCGGCCTCGCCGGCCTGGCGCTGGCCAAGCGCTACCGCGCCAAGTTCGTGCTGGAGCTGCGTGACGTGTGGCCGGACGACCTAGTGGCCATGGGCGCCCTCCGCGAGGGCGGCGTGATGCACGGCCTGCTGCAGCGGCTCGCCCTGCATCTCGAGCGGCGGGCCGACCGCATCATCACGGTGCCTCCCAAGCTGGCGGCGCACATGGCGGCGCGCGGCGTGCCGCCCCAGAAGCTCGTGCACGTGCCCAACGGCGTGTTCCTCGACGAGACGGCCACCGACCCGGGCGGCGACGCCATGCCAGCGACCCTCCGGGCCGAGCTGGAGGCCCTCGAGGGCTCCTTCGTCGTCATGTACATGGGCGCGCACGGGCAGGCCAACGGCCTGCACAACGTGCTCGACGCCGCCAAGCTCCTGGCCGCGGGTCGCGGTGACGTGCCCGTCGCCTTCGTGCTCATCGGCGCCGGCCAGCAGAAGGAGGAGCTGGTGGAGCGCGCCCGCAACGAGGGCATCACCAACGTGAGGTTCCACGACCCCATCCCCAAGGCGGCGGTCCAAGCCGCGGCCCACCGCGCCGACGCGCTCATGGTGCACCTGGCGCCCGTGGACACGTTCGACGCCTACGGACGCAGCCCCAACAAGCTCTACGACTACCTGGCCACGGGCAAGCCCGTGCTCTACAGCACCACCGACCCCGCGACGATCATCGACACCGCCCACGCCGGGCTGACCTTCGCGCCAGGGCAGCCGCAGGCCCTGGCCGACGCCGTGGTGCGACTGGCCCACATGCCCGCGAGCGAGCGGGAGGAGATGGGAAGGCGAGGCCGCGCCGCCCTCGTGGGGCAGCACGACCTCGCCGCGTTGGGAGCCAAGCTCAGCCAGCTCGTCGATGAGCTGGGTGGGTCCTCAGATCAGTAGGCCCCGGCGAACAGGGGCGGCTCGCCCGCGATGAGCGAGGGGAGCCCGTACTCGAAGGCGCCGAGGTCGGGAGCCTTGCCAGCGTACTGCTGGCCCATGTCGCGCCCCGCGTCGATCGCCTTGCTGTTCGAGCTCAGGTGCAGGAACTGCGAGGACGTCGGGTTCGTGCTGGCGAACGCCGGGTCGCTTATCGAGAGGTTCCAGGAGTTGCGCTCCTGCACCGGCTTCACGCCGCCGGAGGAGTCGATGAGCGGGGAGCCCTCCGAGAAGCTGATGTTGTTGTAGAGCTGCGAGGGGGTCTGGCCGGAGCGGCCGCGGGCGACGTAGCCCTTGATCCCCGCGTCCCACGAGGTGTTGTTGTACATCAGCAGCCCGCCCCCGCCGTTGTCCGTGAAGTTGTAGGCGCGGTTGCTGAAGGCCACGTTGTACCTGATCACGTTACCGGAGTTGGCGCGGCTGCCGTTGGAGAGCTTGAAGCCCTGACCGTTGCCGGTGGTGCCGCGGCCGTTGCGGTAGGAGACGGAGTACTCGACGAGGCCGTTGGTGCTGTCCCAGAGGTCGATGCCGTCGTCGGAGTTGTCGTAGACGACCACGCGGCGCAGCACGTTGTTCTTGCCGTAGGCGACCTTCACGCCGTCGGCGCTGTCGCCGCCGTTCGAATAGCTGTAGTTGTCGTAGGAGTAGACGTCCTCGACGAGGTTGTTGTCGCCCTCGATGTAGATGCCGTCGCTGTGGTTGCCGTGCGTGACGACGTTGCGGACCACGTGGTTGTTGCCCTCGAGCTCGATGGCGCGACCGGCGGAGTTGCGGAGCGTGAGGTTCTGGAAGACGTACCAGTCCACGCGCAGCCAGATGAGCTGCGGGGCCGCGGGGTTGCTGCCACCGTTCTTCTTGTCGCTGCCGTCGAGGATCGCCGTCTCGCCTGGCGCGCCCATGATCGTGATGGGCTTGCCGGGCTGGCCGCTCGTCTTCCACTTGTCGGCCGTCAGGTACTCGCGGTAGACGCCGCCGCGGATGTAGACGACGTCGCCGGGGCGGACCACGGAGGCGGCCTTGGCGATCGTCCTGAAGGCCGTGTTGGCGGTACGGCCGTCGTTCTTGTCGCTGCCCGTGGTGGAGACCCAGTAGGTCGGCGCCGGGTAGTCGGCGGTCGGTGGCGGCGGGGTGGGCGTCGGCTCGGGCTTGGGCTCGGGCGTCGGCTCAGGCGTCGGCGTCGGCTCCGGCGTGGGTTCGGGAGTCGGCTCGGGCGTGGGCTCAGGCGTCGGCGTCGGCTCGGGCGTGGGCTCCGAGGGTGCGTCCGCCTTCTTGGCCACGGTGAACCACACGGTCTTGACGCTGGGGCGCCTGTTCTTGGAGGTGTAGACGGCTACCGTGACCGAGTGCCTGCCCGGCTCGAGCTCGGAGGTCTTGACCACGGCCGTGAAGGGCGACGACGAGTCGACGACGAAGGGCGAGCCCTTCATGCGGGTGTCGTCCAGGTAGAAGGAGACGCTGCGCACATGACGGTTGCCCTTGACGACGATCCTCAGCGTCCCGTCCACGGTGGCGCCGTCGAGCGCGCCCGTCTTGATGTCGCCGTCCGACTCCACCTCGTAGGTGACCTCGAACGACTCGCCGGCAGGGTCGAGCTCCTCCGGCTGCGAGCAAGCACCTAGCAGCAGTGCAGTGAACGCGACGAGCGCCAGGGCTCGCCTGATACCACGTGAACGGCGCGCCTCGGCGCCGCGGTCACCGATTGGTTCCAGCATCGGTACGCTTCTCCCTTTGGGAAGGGCCCCTCACGGCGGAGGCGACGAGGACCGCATGCTGCGGACCCCGCGTGGCCCACCCGTACGCGGAAACGCGTGCGGGTCTACGTCGGGCGCTTACCGACTGCTGGCGTTGGGAAGGTTGTAGTAGGTACATCTCGCCCCTCGACCGGTTGCGCTACTGGCTCCGCCTGTCTCAAGCGCCCAACTTGCGAGAACAGGCATCACAGCCTTCGAGTGGCGGCCACTTGGGCCGACCTAGGGGAATCTAACTACGCGTCATGAGCGTGTACTTAGGAAAAGTGCACACGCATGAGAGGATGTGAGCTCGCTCGCATAGGCGAGACGAGCCCACATCCAGCCGATACTGCGTGTCAGAGGGGAGAGCCTTAGGGTCGGCGCCTCACTTGACGGCCGTCGCCCTGCGGCCGGTAGCGCGCCGCGCGTTGGCCGTGGCGGGTTCCGCGCGCGCCGCCGCGCGCTCTACCGCGGCAGCCGAGCGCACGCCCGTGACCACGACGCCGCTGGGAACGACATCGCGCTGCCTGAGGAGGCCTGACGCCGTGGAGAGGTCGCGGCGCGTGGCGCCCTTGGACACCACGAGGACGGTGCGGTCGGCCAACGGGGCCACGGTGACCGCGTCGGCGGCTTCCAGCACCGGGGGCGTGACGATGACGATGACGTCGTACTGCTCGCGCCACGAGTGGAGCGCGTCGCGCAGGCCGTAGCTGAGGAGCTCGGAGGAGTCGTGGCTCGGCTCCCAGCTCGGCAGCACGGCCAGGAGGCCGGGGCCCTCCACCTTCACGTAGAACGGGCTCGCCTGCTGGCCCTGGGCCTTCAAGTGCGCCTCGAGCGTGTTGTCGCTCGTGGGCCTGTACGACGTGCGCTCCACGATGTCGGGGTCGCGCAGCGTGGTGGTGACGAGCAGGACGTCGGCGCCCGAGCGGGCGAAGCTCTCGGCCATCGCCAGCGCCAGGCGGGAAGCCCGGCTGGCCGCGTCCACCGGCGAGAAGAGCACGGCGGTGGAGCGCGTAGCGTCGGGCACGAGCGCGGAGCGCAGGAAGCCGGTGGCCGCCGCGGGCAGCGAGCGCGCTCCCAGGCGCGGCACGGACGGGAAGACGGCGAGCAACGGCACGCCGCTGACGAGGGGCACCTGCTCGGGGTCGCGGAGGCGGCCGTCGAAGATGGCCAGGAGCAGCTTGGCCAGGTAGACGAGCACGAACGCCACGACGGCCGCCAGCACCGCGTCGAAGACGGGCGACGGGGCCACGGGCGAGGAGGGCGGCTGCGGGGGCTGCACGATCTCGAGCCGTCCCACGACCGAGTCGGAGAGCATGACCGCTGTGGCGAGCTGGGCCACCTGCTCGTCGCGCAGCGCCACCATGCTGTCGCGCTGCGGTCCCGGCGTCAGGCTGCTGATCTGCGCGTCCAGCGAGGCGATGCGCTGGCGCAGGCTGTCGATCATCCGCAGCAGGTTGTCGCGCGGCCTCTGGGCGTCCCAGGCCACGAGCGCCTCGGCCACCGCCACGGAGCGCGCCATGGACTCCTCGGGCGTGCCGCCCCGCGCGAAGATCGTGATCAGTCGCGAGTCCTCGCGGGTGCGGACGCTGATGCGGCGCCTCAGCGACGCCACGCTCAGCTGCGCCCGGACGTCGGGTCCCAGGCGTTCGAGGGCGGCGGTCAGCACCTCGTCGCTGAGCGTGGCGGCCTCGTAGGCGTCCACGTGCAGCGCCGGGGAGACGAGGTAGGACAGGCCGACCGAGCGCAGGTCCACGACGTTGTCGGCCGCGTAGAGGGTCGTCTCCGCCTCGTAGACGGTCGGGGCGTCCTTCTGGAAGAAGTACATGCCCACCGCGGCGACCACGGCCGCCAGCGCCGCCCAGATGAAGCCGCGCTTGAGGAAGCGGACGACGTCGTCCTGCGTGATGTGGAGGTCGGCCTCGACGTCGCCGGCGGCGAGGGGATCGGGTCTGGGAGCGAACGTAGAACGGGTCACCGCAGTCTCACCTCGTGGGCGTGGCGCGTCGTCACGCGACGGCCTCCTCGCCTATGTCCTTGTAGACGGCCGGGAAGCGCCTGCGCTCCCCGCGGCCGACGGCGGTGGCCAGCGCCGCCCCCGCCACGTCGAGCGCCGTGCGCGGGCTGCGCTGCGCCAGGCGCGCCATGAACCTGACCAGTCCGGCGACCTCGCCGTTCTTGACCGCGCCCCGCACGAACTCGAGGCAGAGGCGCCGGTACATGGCCGCACGCCACCTGTCGAGCTCGGGTAGCGGAGCCGCCCCGGCCGCGCGCGCGGACTCGTAGGGGCCGTCCACGCAGGCGAGGTTGGCCACCCTGGACTCGACGTCGCGCGAGCCGGTGGCGTTGGAGCCGTGGATGCGCCACGCCGCAGCGTACGAGTCCACGAACGCCACCTTGCGTCCCAGGATGAGGCGCAGCAGCGAGTCGGTGTCGGAGCCGATGACGTCGAGCGTGTAGAACCCGACGTCGAGCGCGGCTTCGCGGCGGTAGAGCGCCGTGAGGTGCGGGATCCACACCTCGCCCGTGGGGTACCTGAGGAAGACGTCCGTGCCAGACATGACGCGCGGCAGGCCCTCGTTCTGGCCGGAGAGCGTGAAGTAGGCGTCCTGGTCCTCGCGGTAGCGCCAGGCGTTCGCCCAGACGAGCACGACGTCCTTCTCCTCTTCCAGGAGCGCGGACGCGCGCCGCAGGTAGGTGGGGTCCACGAGCCAGTCGTCGCCGTCCAGGTTGAGGACGTACTTGCCGCGCGCCAGGCTCTCGAGCGTGTGGCGGTAGTTGCCCACCCGCCCGAGGTTCCTCTCGTTCCTGTGGTACCTCAGGCGCGGGTCGTCGAAGCCGGCCACCACGGCGGCCGTGTCGTCTGGCGAAGCGTCGTCGGCGACTATCACCTCGAGAGACTCGAGGTCCTGGTCGAGAGCTGAGCGCACGGCCCTCCCCAGCACGGCGGCCTGGCCGTAGGTGGGGATCATGACGGTGACTAGAGGGGGGGAAGTGGGGCTCTGCACCGCTCTCCTTCGCGCTTCTAGCCGCGGCGGCGCCCCGCTTGGCTCGGGCGCTCTGCGTACGGCACAGCATTATCGGCCACGCCGCCGGGCACCCCTCCGACCACGTCACACCGGGCCCGGCTCCAGCGAAGGCGCCGGTGGTGGGCCCCGCCCGGTCCAGCACGCGCACGCGCCCTGCGCGTGTGACGTCTAATGCTGGCCCGGAGCCGCCGGAGACCTATCCTGCACAGGCCCGCGCCGGCAGCCAGCCAGGCTCGCGCGCGGCGAGCCGAAGGGTCAACTGATGCGCATCATCTCCATCGGCAAGCGAGTACTCAAGGTCCTCGACCCCGATCAACGCCGCGCTGTCCTGGGCCTCGTGCCGCTGATGGTGGTGCGCGCGATATTCGACACCGTCGGCATCGCCACGGTCCTGCCGTTCATAGCCGTGGTCACGGACCCCCAGGGCGCCCTCGAGAACCGCTACCTGCGGTGGCTCTACGACGCGCTGGGCTTCCAGTCGATGACCCCGTTCCTCGTCGCCCTGGGCTGCGGCGCCCTGTTCGTCCTGTTGCTCAGCAACGGCCTCACGGTGGCGGTGGAGTACCTGGTCAAGCGCCTGGCGCAGCGCCAGAGCCACCTCTTGCAGCGGCGCCTCATGTACCTGGCGCTGTCGCGGCCCTACGAGGAGTACCTGACGGCCCACAGCGGCGAGGTGGGCCAGCGGATCCTCGGCGAGATCTACCAGTTCGTCAACGGTGTCATCGCGCCGTACCTCTTGATAGTCGTCCGCTCCATAGCCATGCTCGTCCTGCTGGGGCTGCTGGTGGCGGTGGACCCGCTGCTGGCGCTGTCCACGGGCGCGGCGCTCGCCGGCGTGTACGCGGTGATCCTGGCCTTGGTGAGGCGCGTCCTCAACCGCATAGGCAAGGAGCGCCAGGAGGCCGACTCGGCCCGCTACCGCGCCGTCTCCGAGACCTTCGGCGGCTTCAAGGACGTCAAGGTGTCCGGCCGGGAGCGCACGTTCCTGGAGGGCTTCACGCAGGCCGCCAAGCGCCACGCCGGCCTCGAGGTCGTGCTGCACGTCACCAAGGTCGTGCCGCGGGCCCTGCTCGAGGTCGTGGCCTTCAGCGGCATCATCGGCATCATCCTCTACCTCCTCACCACGGGGAGGTCGACGAGCGCCGTCCTCAGCATCGTCACCCTGTACGCCTTCGCCTGCTACCGCATGATCCCCGCGATCCAGCAGATCTACGAGGCCGTCACCACGCTCCGCTACTCGATGCCGACGCTCGAGCTCATGGAGCGCAGCGTGGCCGAGGTGCAGAGCCGCAGCGAGGCCTTCGAGGACACCCCGCCCTTGCCGCTGGAGCAGCAGGTGGAGCTGCGCGGCGTGTCGTACCAGTACCCGACGGCCGAGTCGCCCGCCCTGCGGGACGTGAGCTTCGTCGTCCGCCGCGGCACGGCCACGGCCATCGTAGGACCCACCGGGTCGGGCAAGACCACCGCCCTCGACGTCTTCCTCGGCCTCCTGCCGCCCACCGAGGGCGCGGTGGTCGTGGACGGCCAGCCGCTCACGCCCGACGAGGTGAGGGCGTGGCAGGCGGCCATCGGCTACGTGCCGCAACACGTGTTCCTCTCCGACGACACCATCGCGCGGAACATCGCCTTCGGCGTGCCCGAGGGCAAGGTGGACATGGCGGCGGTGGAGAAGGCGGCGCGCATCGCGCAGATCCACGACTTCGTTATGACCTTGCCGGAGGGCTACCAGACGCGCATAGGCGAGCGCGGCGTGCGCCTCTCCGGCGGCCAGCGCCAGCGCCTGGGCATCGCCAGGGCCCTCTACAAGGACCCGCCCGTCCTGGTGCTCGACGAGGCCACCAGCGCCCTCGACAGCGTCACCGAGGAGGCCGTCTTCTCCTCGCTGTCCGAGCTGGCGGGCGTCAAGACCGTCGTGCTCGTCACGCACCGCGTGACCACGGTGCGCGAGTGCGACCAGGTGGTGGTGCTGGAGGGCGGCCGCCTGGTGGCGGCGGGCAGCTACGACGAGCTCCTGCACACGAGCCCGCAGTTCCAGGCCCTGGCGCGCACGCGCGGCGACGCGCCGGTGGCCGCGGGCGCCTGAGCGCCGTGCCGTAGACCCCCGGGCCACGTTCCCTGTGACCGCGCCGGCGCCTGATCCCGTCGAGGTAGCCCGGCGGTCGCTGGGATGACGACTAGCGGAGAAGAGAAGCGGGTGGCGCGCGCCACCCGCTTCCGCTTCGCTTGACTAGCGTCTGGGGCTACGTGAGCGTGAAGACCCTCTCGTACTCCTCGTTGGCCCGCGCGTAGTCGGCGGGACGGCCCACGTCCTGCCAGTACTCGTGGATGGGGAACGAGGCCACCTCGCGGCCGTCCGTGAGGAGCCGCTCGTAGAGCGTGGTCATGTCGGTGTACGTCTCGGGCTCGAGGTACTGCAGGCAGAGCGGCTCGAGCACGTAGATGCCGGCGTTGACGAAGTAGCGGTACACGGGCTTCTCGACCAGCGACACGACCTTCTGCCCGTTCGTCTCGACCACGCCGTAGGGCACCTGCACGTCGTGGTAGCTCACCGCCATGGTGGCGGCCACCTGCGACTGCACGTGGAAGTCGAGGAGCTTGCGGAAGTCGATGGTCGTGAGGATGTCCCCGTTCATGACGAGGAGGGGCCGCGCGGGCGCCGGCTGCAGGTACTGGAGGGCGCCGGCGGTGCCCAGGCGCTTGTGCTCCTGCACGTACTCGATGCGCGCCTGGTAGCGCGAGCCGTCCCCGAAGTACTCGCGGATCATGTCGGCCTTGTAGTTGACCGAGATGAAGATGCGGTTGAAGCCCTGCAGCACGAGCCTCTCGACCATCGTCTCGAGGATCGGCTTGGTGCCGACGGGCAGCAGGGGCTTCGGGCGGTCGCGGGTGAGCTCCGCCAGCCGGGTGCCGAGGCCGCCGGCCATGATCACCACGGGCACGTCGTTCTCGGCGAGGGGCGCTTCGGCCTGCGGGACCGCCAGCCCGAGCACGCGCGACCCGGCGTCGACGACCGGGATGCGCCGCAGCGAGGTGCGCTTCATGAGCGCCTCGATGGCAGCCGCGGGCGTGCCGTCCGGCACCGTGAGCGGGTTGGGGTTCATGACGGAGCTGGCCGGGTCCTCGAGCGTGACGCCGCGCAGCAAGGCTCGCCTCACGTCGCCGTCGGTGACGACGCCCTTCAGGCGCCGCCCCTCGTCGACGACGAGGGCCATCTGGAGCTCGGCGCGGTCGATCGTCTCGATGACTCGACGGAGCGTGTCGTTGGGGTGGACGAGAAGTCTTTCGAGTCCGTCTACGAGCACCTGTAGTCTCCTCGGCGGGGTCTAGGACCCTAAGTGTGGCGGCTGGGAGGGGACGTGCCCTCCGCAGCCGTCACACCGCGCGAGGGCTCAGGCCAGGTCGGACCACTCGAGCTCGTGGTCGCGCTTCACGGCCCTGGTGAGCCGCTTGCCGACGACGTACTCGTACTCGTTCGGGTGGATGCCGGTGCCGGGGCGCTTGAAGTCGAGGTCTTCGAGGGTGAGGACGTGCCCGGCGGGCAGCTCGCGCCGCGCCACGATGCGCCGGCGGAAGCGCTTCCTCTTCTCCATCTCGGCCTCGCTCACCGTGCGCACGCTGCTGCCGAGCGTGGCGTGCACCATACGCGACTCCTGGACGAGGCGCTTCATCTCAGCCGGGTCGGCCGAGATGGCGTGGTCCCAGCCCTCCATGTCCTTGTCGATGGTGAAGTGCTTCTCGATCATGCAGGCGCCCAGCGCCACGGCCGCCAGGGGCACCGCCACGCCGATCGTGTGGTCGGAGAAGCCCACGTTGGCGTCGAACGCCTGGCGCAGCATGGGGATGTTGCGCAGGTGCACGTCGCGCGGGTCGGGCGGGTAGATGGAGACGCAGTGGAGCAGGCAGACCTCGCCGGCGCCGGCCTCCTTGAGCACCTGCACGGCCGTCTCGACCTCGCCGAGCGTCGCCATGCCGGTGGAGAGCACCACGGGCTTGCCGGTGGCGCCGATGGCCCGCAGCAGCACCGGGTGGTTCACGTCCATCGAGGCCACCTTGTGGCAGCCCACGCCGAGGCGCTCGAGGAGGTCGACCTCCTCGGGCGAGAACGCCGTGGAGAGGAAGGCCACGCCCTTCTCCGCGCAGCGGGCGAGCGCCTGCTCGTGCATCTCGGGCGTGAACTGGTACGCCTCGACCATCTCGCGCAGCGAGCCGAAGTGCTTCTTCTTGTCGGAGTAGGTGGTGTTGCGCTCGTACTCGGCCTCGCCCACCAGCGACGTGGACGACCACGACTGGAACTTCACGGCGTCCACGCCGCACTCGGCGGCGGCGTCGATGAGCTCGAAGCAGAGCCCCATGTCGCCGTTGTGGTTCGAGCCGATCTCGGCGATGACGTAAGGCGGATGCTCGTCGCCGACGGGGCGTCCTGCGATCTCGAACTGCTTCATGCTGGGTACCACTCTCCTGTCGCGCGGCCCCCTGCTGGGACGGCGTCGACGTGCTGCCACCAGAGGTAGACGTCGCGCTCGTTCTCGGCGAGGCGCCGGGAGTACTCGGTCAGGTTGCGCTCGTCGGCCTCGAGCCAGGCGCGGAAGGCGCGGGCCTTGGCGGCCGCGCCGGCGAAGGGCTCCTGCGTCGCGCCGAGGAGCTCGTGGTGGCGGACCACGCGCCGGGCGTCGTCCAGCAGGCGCGCCGGCTCGAAGGGCGGCACCACGCGCGCCGTGTTGGCGCCGTACTGCCGGTAGCGCATGAACGGGCGGTCGTCGAAGGTCACGTCGGCGCCGGCCAGGCAGGCGCGCGAGACCACGAGCCAGTCCATCAGGACCGTCTCGGCCGGCACCGGCAGCGCCGCCGCCAGCGTCGCGGCGCGGTAGGCGGTGTTCGAGAAGCCGAAGGCGTTCACCCGGGCCAGCAGCTCACCCCCGGCGAGGGCCGCCTGCTCGGCGGGCCCCAGCGTGAAGGTGAGGCCGCCGCGCAGTGGCTCACCGGCCTCGTCCACCAGGTCCATGGCGCAAGCGTAGACGTCGGCGCGCTCCAGCGCCTCCCGTGCCGCCGCCAGCCTGCCGGGCAGCACGACGTCGTCGCTGTCGAGGAGCACCACGGCGTCGTGCGCCGCGCACACCTCGAGGAGGGCCGTGAAGCGCACCTCTGCCGGCGTGGCCTCGTCGGGCGCGCTGATGAACGTGGCCGCCACGGTGCCGCCCGCCGCCCTCTCCAGGTCGGCGGGGGTCACCCCGTGCAGGCTCAGGTAGACGTGGGCATCGCCGCGCACCTCGGCCGCCAGGCCGCGCCAGAAGTCGGCGAAGAACCTCAGCGCGGCCGGGTAGACGACGGAGTAGACGGCGATGCCGCTCATCTGGTGTGGGCGCCTGCTCAGGCGAAGGGCGTGGCCTCGCCCGCCGCAGGCACGTTCGCGTAGGCGGGCGAGTAAGGCTGCGTGAGCAGCCCGTCCTCGATGGCCTCCCGTATCTCACGGATACCGTCGGGCACGGTGCGCGTGACCTGGAAGCCGAGGACGTCGCGGATCTTCGCGAAGCTCACGCGGTAGTCGCGCGGGTCCTCGTCCTTCTTCACGTAGCTGACGCGCGCTTCCGGCACCTGGGCCACGATGGCCTCGACGATGTCGAGCTTGCGGTAGTTCTCGGCCGTGTCGCCGACGTTGAAGACGTCGAACGCCACCTTCTCCTCGGGCGACTCCAGCACGTGCACGACGCTCCTGGCGAGGTCGCGGACGTGGCAGTAGGGGCGCCAGAACTGCTCGCCGAACACCACGAGCTCCTTGCCGGTGACGACCTGGCGCGTGAACTCGTTGACCGTCAGGTCGAAGCGCATGCGCGGCGACATGCCGTAGACGGTAGCGAAGCGCAGGCAGGTGGGCTTGGCGCGGCGCGTGCGCTCGAGGCCCAGCAGGTAGCGCTCCACGGCCACCTTCGTCTCGGCGTAGAGCGACACGGGCCTCAGCTCCGAGTTCTCGTCGACGTACGCGCTCGGGTCGGGCATCTTGCCGTAGTTCGAGCACGTTGACGCGAACACGAAGCGCTCCACGCCCGCCTTGTCGGCCGCCTCGTACAGGGCCAGCGAGGCGCCCAGGTTCACGCTCTTGGCGAGCTCGGGCTCGCGGCGGCATGCCGGGTCGCCGACTATCGCCGCCAGGTGGGCCACGGCCCACACGCCCTTGAGGGCCTCGGTCATCGCGACGGCGTCGCGCACGTCGGCCTTGCGGAACTCGAAGCGGTCGTCGTCGAGGACCCCCAGCAGGGACTCCCCGCCGAAGAGCAGCGAGTCGACGGCCCTTACGCGGTAGCCGCGGGCCAGAAGCTGTCTCACGAGCACCGACCCGATGTAGCCGGCCGCGCCCGTCACGAGCACTGTGCGATCCATCTTGCCTCCTGCGGCCCACCTGGCCGCCTCGGACGAAGCTAGCACCCGGTCATCCGCCGCCCGCTTCAGGCGTCACGGGGTGCGCCTCCCTCACGCGTCTCCACGCCCCGGCCCCGGCGCCGGCGCGAGTAACCCCGCCGCCACGAGCCTGTCGGCCGCCTCGCGCACCTCGTCGAAGGCGATGCCGCTGCGGTCGGCGATGGCCAGCAGGTCGTGCTCACCGTCCGCCAGGTTGAGCACCCAGAACACGGCCTCGTTCACGCGGTGGTTGCGGCCGCCGACCGACAGGTCCGGGTAGAGGCCGCGCGGGCCCAGGCGCGGCTCGCCGTAGGGACTCAGGCTCAGGAGCGTCTCGTTGCCGTCGAGGGCGCGGCAGACGGCCTCGTAGGCGTCGAGGGTCCGCTGCACGGACGCGACATCCATGAACGCCTTGTCGTCGAGCGACGTGTGGTACTCGCGGTAGGTGCCGTACCTGGCGCGCATGAGGCTGCCCACGGGCAGCCGGAACCCGGGCGAGGCGTACTGCCGCTCGTCGCTGCCTATGGGCGAGAAGTCGCTGATGGCCGGAGGCTCGGGCTCGTCCCAGTGCTTCAGGACGTGCTCGGCGGCGCGGTCCGCCAGCGTGCCGTCGCGCGACCGCTTGTACGTGAGGCCACCCGGCCCGCCAACGCAGGTGACGACGTAACCGGCCTTGACGGCCTGCTTGAGGTGCTCGCCGTGGGCGTGCAGGTAGACGAGCGCGCCTATCGTCTCCGGCGCCAGCACGAACCTGTAGGTGAGCCGCCGCCGCGGCCACGCGGCCAGCCGGCGGTACAGGAACGTCAGCAGCAGCGGGCCCGAGAGCTCGTTGTTGGCCAGCGACGGGTGGCACGTGTAGGAGGTCAGCAGCACCTCGTCGCCCGTCTCCCCTGGCAGCACGGCGTGCGAGTAGGTGAGCGAGCCGTCGAAGAGCTCGGTGTCCACCACGACCTCGTACTCGCCGGCCGGCAGCGCCTGCCTCTCGCGCTCGGTGAGGCAGAACCCCCAGCGCTCCCTGTAGTAGCTGGTCACGTAGGGGATGGCGTCCGGCTGGTCGGGCAGGCTGTAGAGGTGCGGCTGCAGCTCCTCCAGGGTGAGGCGGCCGCGGAACGGCACGGAGTACCCCACCAGCCGCAGGTTGCACTCCGCGAAGTCGAGGACCCTGCGTCCGTCCGGCGCCACCACGTACGCCTGGTTCACGCGCCACTCCCGCGGCACCGTCCAGTCGAAGACCTGCGTGCCGCTGGGCACCTCGAACGTCTGCAGCGGCATGACCCGCGATACGCGCCCGTGCGTCTCCCTGACGCCGTCGCCCGTGAGGCTGCGCGGCAGCGGCCAGAGCTCGTCGAAGAGGGCGTCCATCGCGGCCAGCTCGGCGGCGCGGGGGTCTTCCGCGGTCGCCGGCGCGCCGGGGCCTTCCTGGGTCACGCCCGCTCCCGCATGGCGAAGATCGCCTCGGCCATGCGCAGGTCGCCCTCGTCGTCGATGTCGACGGCGTGCTCCCACGACAGCTCGAAGAGCGAGCGCGGCTCCTGGTGGAACGTGCCGTGCTCGAGGAGGGCGTCCGCGCGCGACCACCAGACGGCGCCCGTGGGGCAGAAGAGCGCGGGGAGGTCCTGGCTGCGCTGCTTGAGCGCCTCGGGGAAGAGGGGCGCGGCGGCGCCGTCGTCACCGCGCCGCATGGCCCACCAGGGGTTGAGCCACCCGTAGCGGCACACGGAGACCTGCGCGGCGAACGGCTGGGCGAGGAAGGCGTCGTAGCTGGCGCGCACGTCGTCGGCGTCGCGCAGCGGGCAGTTGGGCAGCAACAGGGAGACGCGACCGTAGCTCTCGCCCACCGCTGCCAGGCGCTGCAGGGCGTCCACCGCCGCAGCCGAGACCGGCGTGTGGTCGTCGGCGATGGCGGCGTCGCGCATGAACGGCACCTCGGCCCCGTGCTCCATGGCCACGGCGGCCAGCTCGGGGTCGTCGGTGCTCACGACGACGCGGTCGAAGCAGCCGGCGTCGACGGCCGCGCGGATCGTGTGCGCGATCATCGGCAGCCCGCCTAGGGGCAGCAGGTTCTTGCGGGGCAAGCGCTTGGAGCCGCCCCTCGCCGGGATGACGGCCAGGTTCCCGCCGGGCGCGGACATGGCGGGAGTCTACGTCGGGCACGCACATGCCGCTGTGAAGCCGGCCGCCGTCGCCACGAGCACGCGTGGTACCTTCCTCTGGCCTTGGCTGGGACATTACACGTCGTCCACTGCGTAGACACCGAGGGTCCTCTGCACGAGTCCCTCGAGGCCTCCTTCGAGCGGCTCGAGGTCATGACGGGCGTGCGGCTCGACCCCACGCCGGAGAACCTGGAGCGCGTCAGGAGTGGCGAGGTCGACCTGGGCGGCAAGGAGCAGGCCGCGGCCTTGGCCTTCTCCAAGCAGCTCCTCGACTACAACGACACCTGGGACAAGGTGGACGCGATGCTCGCGGACATGATGTCCCCGGCGTTCAGGCAGCGCTACGCCGACCCGGAGGGGCGTCCGTGGACGTTCTCCTGGTTCTGCGTCGACCACGTGGGCTACGACGTCAACCCGCGCCGCAGGGACATGGGCTACCACAACGTCTTCGACCACTACGTGTCGCTCCTGAGGCGCCACGCCGTGCCCGACGAGATCCACTGGCACGTGCACCCCATGCCCACCTACAAGGAGGCGCACAGGAACGCCACCTCGTACCTGCGCTCGCCGCACGTGTGGGAGACGCTGAGCCGCCGGATCATCGACAGGAAGTGGTTCCCCGTGGCCTTCAGGCCGGGGTTCCACGTGGAGCGCGCCGACTGCCACTGGCTCCTCGAGCAGTTCGTGCCCTTCGACTTCGGCAACCAGTCGATGGCGGAGTCGGAGCTGGAGGCGGCGCAGCGCGACATCGCGGGCGGACGCTTCGGCGACTGGCGCCGCGCGCCCTCCGACTGGTCGCACTACCACCCGCACCACGACGACTACCAGGCGCCCGGCAGCTGCCGGCGCGTCATCTTCCGCTGCCTCAACGTGGGCACGCGCCTGCGCCTCATCGACGAGGCCGAGGTGCGCAAGGCCTTCGAGAGGGCCCGTGCCGGCCACGACACCGTCATGGCGTTCACCGACCACGACTTCCGCGACATGCGGCCAGACGTGGCCGAGGTGCACGCGCTCGTCGCCAAGGTGGCGAAGGATTACCCCGACGTCGCCTGGCAGAACTCCGGGGCGCTCGCGGCGGCCCGCGCGGTGCTGGGCCTGCAGCCGCCCCAGCCGCTCGAGCTCGAGGCCACGCTGGCCAAGGACGGCGACCGCCTGCTCCTCACCGTCGAGTCGAACCACGACACCTTCGGCCCGCAGCCGTTCCTGGCGGTGAAGAGCCACGACCAGGCCTACTCGTTCGACAACCTCGACGTGCAGGTGCCGTTCCGCAACTGGAGCTACGTCTTCGACGAGCAGTCGTTCCGGCCCAAGGCCCTCGAGGCCATCGGCGTCGCCTCCGCCGACCGCTACGGGCAGACGGCGGTGCTGGTCATAGACCCCTCGGAAGTCCTGGCGCTCTAAGCCCGTCTACGAAGCCCGCGGGTCGAACGCGTCACGCAGGCCGTCGCCCACGAAGTTGATGGCGATGACGGTGAGCATGATGGCCAGGCCAGGCGCCACGGCCAGGAACGGGGCGGAGAGCGCGAACTGCTGGGCCTGGTTGAGCATGTTGCCCCATGTGGGCGTGGGCACCTGGATGCCCAGGCCCAGGTAGCTGAGGGCCGACTCGGTGAGCAGCGCCCGGCCGGCCACCAGAGGGGCCGCCACGAGCAGCGGGCCCTGCACGTTGGGCAGGATGTGCCGCCAGAGGATCCTGAAGCTGCTGGCGCCCAGCGCCTTGGCCGCCTCGACCTGCTCGCGCCTGGAGAGCGCGATGGTCTGCACGCGCAGGATGCGCGCCAGGTCCATCCACGCCAGCAGGCCTATGACCAGCACCAGGACGGGCACCGTAGGTCGCGAGACGGCGGCGATGGTCAACAAGAGGAATATCGTCGGTATCGATAGCAGCGCGTCGGCCGTGCGCATGGCCAGGGTGTCGAACCAGCCGCCGAAGTATCCGGCGGTGATCCCCACGGCGGAGGCGACCACGAGCGCGATGAGCATGGCGGACATGCTCACGGGTATGGAGATGCGGCCCGCGTAGACGAGCCTGGCGGCTATGTCGCGCCCGACCTCGTCGGTGCCGAGGAGGTGCTCGGAGTTCGGCGGCTGCAACATGCGCAGCGGCTGCGGGCGTATGGCCAGGTCGCGGGGGATGAACCGCGGCCCCAGCGCGACCACGCCCAGGATCGCCACCAGCATCACGGTGCCAAGGACGGCGAGCTTGTTGCGCCAGAAGGCCTTCCAGGCGCGGCGCGACGGCGCGTTCGGCCTGTCGGCGTCCCGCACGGCGCGGTCCGCGACCTTGGCCACGCGCTCCAGGCGACCAGCGGGGCGGCTCACCGCGGCACCCCGCTCACCTGTACTCCACCCGCGGGTCGATGAGCGTGTAGAGCACGTCAGCGACGACCGTGAGGACCATGACCAGGACGGAGACGAACACCAGGATGCCCATCAGCACCGGGAAGTCGGCGCGGGCAGCGTGGTCGACCATGAGCCTGCCCATCCCGGGCCAAGAGAAGACCTGCTCGGTGATCAAGGCCCCGCCCATGAGCTGTGGCATGTCGACGGCGATGATCGTGACTATCGGCAGCAGCGAGTTCTTGAGCCCGTGCTTGACGATGACGCGGCGCTCCGGCAGCCCCTTGGCGCGCGCCGTGCGTATGTAGTCCTGAGACAGCACGTCTATGAGGCTCGAGCGCATGTACCGCACGTAGCGCGCGAGCATAGAGAATGCGAGGATCGTCGCGGGCAGTATCAGGTGCCTAGCGATGCTCGCGACCGTGGGCCCCTCTATGAAGTCGTACATGCCGCCCGACGGCAGGTAGGGCAGGCCCCGCTGCCTGGTCCACAGCGAGAAGACGACTATGGAGAGGATGCCGGTCCAGAAGGTGGGGGCCGAGAACGAGATGATCGAGACGGCGGTGATGGCGTAGTCGGCCCTCTTGGCCCGCTTGATCGCAGAGATGATGCCGAGCGGGATGCCCATCACAAGGGTGAGGGCGAAGGCCGTGCCCATCAGGAGCAGGGTGTTGGGGAAGTGGAACGCTATGAGGTCGCGTACCTGCCGCCCGGACACCAGCGAGGCGCCGAAGTTGCCCTTGGCGATGTTGAGCAGCCACTCGCCGAAGCGCACGAGCGGAGGCCTGTCGAGGCCGAACTGCTTGGAGAGCCTCTCGTAGTCGGCGGCGGTGACGTTGCCCTGGAGGTAGTACGAGAGCGGGTCGCCCATGTACTGCAGCAGGAAGAACGTGACCGCCGACACGATTAGTAGCAGGGGCACAATCGAGAGCAGACGCCTCAGGACGAACGGAAGCATGCGCCCTCAACCCTCCCCTGCTCGCTTGGCTAGCGACCCGCCCGCTGCCTTCAGGCCGCGCGTTCCTTGAGCCCGTCGTCCACCTCGACGTTCTCCGGCTCGATCTGAAGGCCGGCGCCGCGCGCCACCTCGAGGAGGAGCGTCGCGAAGTCGTCCTGCGTGTGGCCGGCGCCGATCAGCGCCTGCACCTGCTCGCGCGTGGCCGCGGCCACCGGCATCGGCACGCCCAGCTCGCGGGCGGCCGCCAGCCCGAGGTCGAGGTCCTTCTTGAGGAGCGGCGGCGTGAACGTGGGCTTGAAGTCGAGGTTCACGAAGGCCGGCGTCTTGTAGCGCGTGAAGACGGAGCCCATGACGCTGTTGTTCATGAAGTCGAGGAAGGCGTTGCGCGAGATGCCGCCCTTCTCGGCCAGCACCGTGATCTCGGCCAGCGACTGCGTGACGACGCCCAGGAACACGTTGTGAGCGATCTTCACGATGCGCGCAGACTCGCCCTCGCCGACGTAGGTGACGCCCTGGCCGAGGGCCTGGAGCATGGGCAGCACGGCGTCGTAGGCGCTGCGCGGGCCCGAGGCGGCGATGCTCAGCTTGCCGGCTTTCACGACCTTGCCGTTGCCGCTCACCGGCGCGGCCAGGAAGCTCGCGCCCTTGGCGGCCGCGGCCTCGCGCACGCGCTCGGAGGTGCCGACGTCGACGGTCGAGGAGTCGACGAGCACCTTGGGGGCCTTGCCGTGGACGCTCAGGACGCCGCCCTCACCCGTGGTCACGGAGAGGAGGGTGGCGGGGTCGGCGACCATGGAGAAGACGACGTCGCGGTCGGCCAGCTCGGTGAGGTCGTCGACGATGGTGCCGCCCAGCGCGGCCAGGGGCTCCGCCTTGGAGCGGGTGCGGTTCCACACCGCCACGTCGTAGCCGGCCTTGATCAGCCGGGCCGCCATAGGGAAGCCCATGTTCCCGGTGCCGATCCACCCGATGCGCGCTGACTCGCTGAAGCTCACTCGAACTGCCCCTTCCGCTGGTTGGTTGCTCTGTTGAGCGGGACCTCCGCGCGCCGTTGCTTGGCCACCCGGTGGTCAGACCGCCTGCTCACGACGCGAGGCGCGCCTGGCTAGATGTAGGCGGATGATTGCATGGGGTCCAGGGAGTGTCAACGTGGCGTGCCGGCCCGCCGTTTCGCCCTATGAAACGGCACTATCAGCGTTCGACGAAGGCCTTTCGTGTTGACGCCCGGGGGGTCAGGTGATAACTTCGCAGCCAACTCGAACCGCAGCGGAGGACGGTGGGCGGTCAGACCACTATACCGAGACGGACGGTGCTCGCTTCAGCGGGTGCCGGCCTCCGCGGGTCGGAGACCACCGGCCGCTTCAGGGCGGCCGCGCCTCAGGAACGAGGATGCAGATGAACGAAGCGCACCCCCACAAGAAGCAGAAGGGACGCCGGGCGCTGGTGCTGACCCTGGCCGTCTCGGCCGCGGCGTGGCTCGGTCTGGCCGCCGCCCAGGAGGCCCGCCCGGCCGGCAACACCGGCGGCACCCTGGTCATCGGCCAGCTCCAGGAGCCGGCCAGCATGATCCTGGCCGAGTCCAGCACGCCGGTCTCCGCCCAGTACTACACGGCGATGCTCATCAACGAGCCGCTCGTTAAGGTCGACCACGACTTCAACGTGGTCCCCGGCCTGCTCGTCGAGGTGCCCTCGGTCGAGAGCGGCACCATCAGCGAGGACTACCGCGTCTACACGCTCAAGCTCCGCGACGACGTCACCTGGGAGGACGGCACGCCCGTCACCGCCGACGACATCGTCTTCACCTGGCAGTGGCTGGTCGACCCGGCCAACGTGGCCTACGCCACGCACGGCTGGGAGAAGGTCGAGTCCATCGACGTCCTCGACCCGCAGACCGTGGTCGTCACCCTGACCACGGGCTTCGCCTTCTGGCTCGACGAAGCGGTCATCAACATGGGCATCGCGCCCAAGCACGCCCTCGAAGGCGCCAACAAGGACCAGTTCAACCAGCGCCCCATCGGCAACGGCCCCTTCAAGCTGACCGAGTGGCGCACCGGTGACGTCCTGATCTTCGAGCGCAACGACCGCTACTACCGCGGCCCGGCCTACCTCGACCGCGTCGTCGTGCGCATCATCCCCGACACCAACGCCCTCGCCACCGCCGTCATGGCCGGCGACGTCCACATGGCCATCGGCCTGCTCACGGCCAACGTGCCCCAGCTCCAGAACGCGCCGGGCGTCAACGTCGTCACCACCACCTGGCCGCAGCTCGAGCGCATCTTCTTCAGCCAGACGGTCCCCGGCGACACCTCCACGCCGCACCCGATCCTCACCGACAAGGCCGTGCGCAAGGCGCTCATCCTGTCCGTGAACCTCGAAGAGATCCTCCAGACGCTCTACTTCGGCATCAACCCGGTCGCCGTGAACGAGCTGCAGGGCACCTCCTGGTTCAACGAGGAGCTCGAGCCCTACCCTTACGACCCCGAGGAAGCCCGCCGCACCTTAGAAGAGGCCGGCTGGGTCGACACGGACGGCGACGGCATCCGCGAGAAGGACGGCGTGCGCCTGCGCCTCTCCCACTCGACGACGGCGGGCAACCGCGCTCGCGAGTCCATGCAGGCCGTCATGCAGCAGGCCTGGGCCGACGTCGGCATCGAGGTCGAGATCCAGAACTACCCGGCCCCGAGCTTCTTCGGCGGCTGGGACGGCGTGGCCTGGGGCCGGCGCTACGAGATGGCCCAGTTCAGCAACGGCGTCTTCGCGCTGAACCCGAACCTCTCCGACTGGTGGCACTCCGACGCCATCCCCTTCCCCGAGAAGCCGTTCGGCAACGGCCACTCCGGCTGGCAGAACGACCGCGTCGACGAGCTCCTCGACGAGCACCGCAAGGGCGTGAGCGCCGAGCGCGCCCGCGAGATCCTCGACGAGGTCCAGCGGATCATCTACGACGACTACGCGATGTTCCCGCTCTTCCAGGCGGCGACCATCTTCGCCATCCGCGACGAGGTGCAGAACGTCAACCCGACCCAGTTCGGCGCCCAGGCTGGTCTCTTCTGGGACGTCTACAACTGGTCGCTCGGGAGGTAACGCGCTGCCGGGTCCTACGACCCTCGAGCAGCGCAGGGCATAGCTAGGCCCACCGCTCGCCGACCTGTCCGCTACCCCCCGGCGGCAGTGAGAGCTCAGGGCGGGGGCAGGCTACGGGCGTTGGCTTCACGGCCAACGCCCGTAAGCACAAAGGAAGGACCGAAGGCTTGAACGAGAGAGACGAGCTGGTCTCGGTCGCGCTCGGCGAAGCGCCTGCGGGGCTGGTGATCCGTGGCGGGAGCCTGGTCAACGTCTACACCGGTGAGGTCTACCGGGCCGACGTGGCTATCAAGGGCGACCGCATCGCTGCCGTGGGCGACGTCGAGCGCTGCATCGGCGAGGGCACGCAGGTGGTGGACGCCGCCGGGCGCTACCTGGTGCCAGGCTTCATAGAGACCCACTTCCACGTGGGCGCGACCTCGCTCGGCTCCACCGAGCTGGCGCGGCTGCTCGTGCCCTTCGGCACCGCGGCCATAGTCACCGACTTCACCGAGGCCACCAAGCTCGCGGGCGTGCAGGCCGCGCGCTTCTTCCTCGACGAGGCCAACCGCACGCCCCTCAAGGTCTACATGTCGCCGTTCTTCACCGTCCTGCTGCCCAGCGCCACGCGCCGGTCGGTGACCATCGAGGAGTTCGACGACATGCTGGGCTGGCCCGAGACGCTCGAGCTGCGCGAGTGGAACGTGCAGTCGAGCCGCCACCGCAACGAGCTCGTGCGCGAGGCCGGCAGGCGCGCCCTGGAGCGCGGCCTGATCATGGCCGGCCACCTGCGCGGCCAGCTGGGGCCGGCGCTGCAGGCCTCGGCCGCGGCCGGCGCCGCCTCCGACCACGAGGCCTACACGGTCGAGGAGGCGGTGCAGCGCATGCGCGCCGGCCTGGCCGTGCAGATCAGGTTCGGCTCCGCGCACTGGACCGAGACCGCCGACCTGCTGAGGGCCGTCACCGAGCGGCGCCTGGACAGCCGGCTGATGATGTTCTCCACCGACGAGCAGGAGCTCGTCGACGTGCGCGACCTGGGGTTCATGGACCACCGCGTGCGCATGGCCATCGAACTGGGCGTGCCGCCCATGGACGCGGTCCGCATGGCCTCGCTGAACCCGGCGCGCTTCCTCGGCGTCACTGGCGACCTCGGCGGCATCGCCCCGGGGCGCAAGGCGTTCGTGAACCTCGTCTCCGACCTGCGAACCTTCGTGGTCGAGCGCGTCGTCTACGGCGAGGCGGTGGTGGCCGAGGGCGGCCGCTACGTCTCGCCGCTGGAGCGCCCCGAGTACCCGCAGAGCTTCTACGGCAGCGTGCGCCTGAAGGCGCCGCTCACCGCCGACGACCTGGCGGTCCCCGCCCCGGCCGGCGCCGCGAGCGTCAAGGCGCGCGTGGTCGGCTTCGACCCCGAGGTCACGGGCACCAAGGAGCTGCACCTCGACCTGCCCGTCCGCGACGGCAAGGTCGTGGCCGACCCCGAGGGCGACATCGTCAAGCTCGCCTCCGTGGAGCGCTTCGCCGGCTCCGGCAAGCGGGGCGTCGGCTTCATCAAGGGCCTCGGCATGCGCCAGGGCGCCCTGGGCTTCACCTACCACCCCGGCCCCTGCGAGCTCGCCCTGGTGGGCGCCGACGACGCGGACATGGCCCTGGTGGCCAACCGCATCGCCGAGATCGGCGGCGGCCTGGTCGTCGCGGCCGGCGGGAAGGTCCTCGCCGAGGTGCCGATGCCGCTCCTGGGCCTCGTCTCCGACAGGCCGCTGGAAGAGGTCGAGGAGGGGCTGCGCGCGGCCAAGCGCGCCATCGCCGAGGTCCTCGGCATCACGTTCAAGAGCAACGTCTACAGGCTGGCGGTGTTGTTCATCTCCGGCGTGGCGCCGGAGATGCGCATGACCGTCGACGGTCTCCTGCGGGTCACCCTCTCGGGGGCGAAGCTCGAGGAGACGATCGTGCCCGTCCTGCTCGACGCCGAGCAGGCGGCTGGTGGGAGCGGAGGAGCATGACGGACGGAGTCCAGGAGAGGGTCTACGACCGCGACGAACTCGTGGCGGTCGCGTTGGGGGAGCAGCCCGCCGGGCTCGTCATCCGCGGCGGCAAGCTGGTCAACGTCTACTCGGGCGAGATCTACCAGGCCGACGTGGCCATCAAGGGCGACCGCATCGCGGCCATCGGCGACGTCGACAGGTGCGTCGGCGAGGGCACGCAGGTGGTCGACGCCGCGGGCCGCTACCTGGTGCCCGGCTTCATCGAGTGCCACATCCACGTGGGCGCCACGTCCCTGGCCGTGACCGAGATGGCGCGCCTTCTGGTGCCCTACGGCACGGCCGCGATCGTCACGGACTTCAACGAGGCCACCAAGGTCGCGGGCCACCAGGTCGCCCGCTACTACCTCGACGAGGCGAAGAACACCCCCCTCACCGTCTACTACTCGCCGTTCCACACCTCCCTCATCCCCACCGACGGCCGCCGCGGCGTGACCCTCGAGGAGCTCGACGAGATGACGAGCTGGCCCGAGGCCAAGGAGTTCCGCGAGTGGAACGTCCAGCAGCACCGCAGCCCCAACCCGAACGTGCGGGCCGGCGGTGAGATGGCGCGCCGCAAGGGCCTGCGCCTGGCCGGGCACCTGCGCCTCTTCATGGACGGGCTCCTCGCGGCGTCCGTGGCCTCCGGCGCGCACTCCGACCACGAGACCTACACGGTCGAGGAGGCCGTCGAGCGCATCCGCAACGGCGTGGCCCTGCAGATCCGCTTCGGCTCGGCGCACTGGCACGAGATCCACGACATCCTCCGCGTGGTCGCCGAGAGGCGCCTGGACAGCTCGCTGGTCATGTTCTCGACGGACGAGCAGGAGATCGTGGACGTCCGCGACCACGGCTTCCTCGACCACCGGGTGCGCATGGCCATCGAGCACGGCGTGGCGCCACTCGACGCCATCCGCATGGCCTCCCTGAACCCCGCCAGGTACCTGGGCGTCACCTCCGACCTGGGGGGCATCGCTCCCGGCCGCAAGGCGTTCGTGAACCTCGTCGACGACCTGCGCTCCTTCCAGGTGAAGGAGGTCGTCTACGGCGAGCAGGTGGTGGCCCGCGACAACCGCTACGTGGCGGAGCTCAAGCGGCCCGAGTACCCCAAGGAGTTCTACGGTCGCGTGCGCCTCAAGCGGCCCCTCGAGCCCAGCGACTTCGTCGTGGCGGCGCCCGCGGGCGCGACCAGCGTCAAGGCGCGCGTCATCGGCTTCCACCCCGAGGCGATGGGCTCCAAGGAGCTGCACCTCGACCTGCCCGCCGAGGACGGCGAGGTGCGGATCGACGTCGAGCAGGGCGTCGTCAAGCTCGCCTCCGTCGAGCGCATCGGCGCCACCGGCAAGATGGGGGTGGGCTTCGTGAGGGGCCTCGGCATGAAGCGCGGGGCGCTGGGCTTCACCTACCACCCCGGCCCGTCGGAGCTGGCGCTCATCGGCACGACCGACGAGGAGCTCGCCCTGGTGGGCAACCGCATCGCCGAGCTGGGCGGCGGCCTCGTGGTGGCCGACGGCGGCAAGATCGTCGCCGAGGTGCCCATGCCCCTCCACGGCATCGTCTCCGACGCCAGCGCCGAGGAGGTCGAGGAGCAGATGCGCGCCGCCAAGAAGGCCATCGCGGCGCTGGGCATCGACTTCATCAGCAACTACTACAGGCTCACCGGCTTCTTCATCCCCGGCGTCTCGCCGGAGCTGCGCATGTCGGTGCGCGGCCTGCTGAAGGTCGCCTACGCCGGCGACAAGCTGCTCGTGGAGCCCATCCCCGTCGTCATCGAGGGCTCGGAGGCGGCGAGGTGACGGACCGCGCCGACCTCGTGGCCGTGGCGCTCGGCGAGGCGCCGGCCGACCTGGTCATCAAGGGTGGCCAGCTCGTCGACGTCTACACCGGCGCGGTCTACCGCGCCGACGTGGCGATCAAGGGCGACCGCATCGCGGCCGTCGGCGACGTCGACCGCTGCGTTGGCCCCGACACCGAGACCGTGGACGCCGCCGGCAGGTACCTGGCCCCCGGGTTCATAGACACGCACATACACGTCGGCGCGAGCTCGCTCACCATGACCGAGCTCGCCCGCTTCCTCGTGCCCAAGGGCACGCAGGTCCTGGTCACCGACTTCACGGAGGCCGGGAAGATGCGCGGCAAGGCGGCCATGCGCTTCTTCCTCGACGAGTCCGCGCGCACGCCGCTCAAGGTCTACTTCTCGCCCTTCTACACCACGTTCCTGGGCATCGAGGGCCGCTCCAGCGCCACCCTGGAGGAGCTCGAGGAGATGTTGGGCTGGCCGGAGACCGTCGAGCTGCGCGAGTGGAACGTCTACGCCCAGCGTCACCCGAACGAGCGCCTGCGCTCGCTCGCCGACCTGGCGCGGCGCCACGGCAAGCTCCTCAACGGCCACATGGAGGGCCAGATGGGGGCGACGCTGCAGGCCTCGGTCGCCGCCGGCGCTCTCTCCGACCACGAGGCGGGCACCGTCGAGGAAGGCCTGGCGCGCCTGCGCCTCGGCCTGGCGCTGCAGGTGCGCTTCTCCTCCGGCGGCGACGACCTGAAGGTCCTCGAGGCGATAGGCCGTCACCGCATCGACAGCTCGAACGTCATGTTCTCCACCGACGAGGAGGACGTCGACGACATCGCGCGCCTGGGGCACATAGACCACCGCGTGCGCCGGGCCGTGGAGATGGGCGTGCCGCCCGTCGACGCCATCCGCATGGCCACGCTGAACGCCGCCACCTACCTGCGCAAGACGGCCGACGTCGGCTCGATTACCCCCGGCCGCCTGGCGTTCGTGAACCTGCTCTCGAACCTGCGCGACCTGGAGGTCACCGAGGTCGTGGCCGGCTCCCGTGTGGTAGCCCGAGGAGGCGAGTACCTGGAACGCCTCCAGGCGCCCGAGTACCCGGAGTCGTTCCACCGCACGGTGGTCCTCAAGGCGCCCCTCACCGCCGCCGACTTCCGCGTCCCGGCGCCTGAAGGCGCCTCTGGCTCCGTGGAGACGCTGGTGATCGAAGCGCGGACGTTCGAGGTGCTCACCAAGGCGCACCGCGAGCCCCTGCCGGTCCTGGACGGCGCCGTGACAGCGGACCCCGCGCGCGGCGTGGCCAAGGTAGCCGTCGTGGAGAGGCACTTCGCCACCGGCAAGGTGGGCAAGGCGTTCGTGCGCGGCCTCGGCGTCACGGCCGGCGCGTTCGGCTCCTCGTACCACCCCGGCCCCGTGCACATCGGCGTCGTCGGCGCGAACGACGAGGACATGGCGGTCGTGGCCAACCGCATCGCCGAGCTGCAGGGCGGGTTCGTCGTCGCCAAGGGCGGGCGCGTGGTGGCCGAGGTGCCGCTGCCGCTGCTAGGGTTCCTCAGCGACAGGCCAGCCGAGGTGGTCGTGGAGCGGTTCCGGGCCGCCAAGGAGGCGGTGAGGCGGGAGCTGGGGGCGGCGCCCGAGGGCCTCTTCACCACCCTCGCGTACCTGTGCATGCCCGGCGTGCTGCCCGAGGCCCGCATCTCGTCCGACGGCCCCGTGCTCGTCCACCGCGGCGAGAAGGACCTGAAGGTGGTCCCGGCGCAGCTCTTCGCTCAGTGAGCCCTATGGTATGGTGGTCATACCACGGTAATCCTCACGCTTCGGGGGAGGGGCAAGCCCGATGATCCGGCCTGTAAAGCAGCAGCGACTCTACGAGAAGGTCACCGACCAGATCGAGGAGCTCATCGCGGCAGGGGAGCTCGCCGCCGGCGACCGCCTGCCCAACGAGCGCACGCTAGCCGAGCAGTTCGGCGTCAGCCGCACCGTCATACGCGAGGCCTTGAAGGCCCTGGCGGTGCGCGGCCTCGTCGAGGTGCGTCCCGGCCAGGGCACGTTCGTGGTGGACGCCACCAGCGACAGCCTGTCGCGCGCGCTGCAGTCGATGCTCTTCCTCGACCAGAGCGACGACCCCCACGAGGGGCTCCTCGAGGTCAGGGAGATCCTCGAGCCGGAGATCGCTTACAGGGCGGCCCAACGGGCGCTGCCAGAGGACCTGGAGGCGCTGCACCGGGCGGTGAAGGACATGGACGCGAACATCAAGGACCGCGCCGCCTACATCCGCGCCGACGACGCCTTCCACCTGGGCCTGGCGGTGGCCACGCAGAACGCGTACCTGCCGCGGCTCCTGGAGTCGATAGTCGACGTGCTGCACGAGCACCGCAGCCGCATCTTCGACACCCCCGGCGGGCCCGCCCGTGGACAGGTGCACCACAAGAGGATCCTCAGGGCCGTCGAGGACGGCGCCCCTGAGGCCGCCCGCGAGGCCATGCGCGGTCACCTGGCGCAGATACGGCAGGACAGCAAGCAGGGCGGAGCAGCGGCGGCGAGCCGCGCTGAATACGAGCGGGTCGAGGCGCCGCGAACCAGGCGCCAGGCCAGCGCACACGGCATGGAGGACTGAGATGGCTAGTAGCGACGGCAGCCCGGCGAGCGTGGCCGCCCGCGAGGCGGCGCCAGCGGTCGGGGACGCGGCGCTGGCGCTCCGGATGTACCGCCAGATGTGGCGGATACGCGTCTTCGAGGGTCACGCCAACGAGCTCTACCTGACCGGCAAGATGCCCGGCCTGACGCACCTGTACTCCGGACAGGAGGCGGTGGCCGTGGGCGTCTGCGAGGCGCTCGAGCAGGCCGACTACATCACCAGCACGCACCGCGGCCACGGCCACTGCGTGGCCAAGGGGGCGCGTCTCGACCTGATGTTCGCCGAGCTGCTCGGCCGCGCGCCGGGCTACTGCCGCGGCAAGGGCGGCTCCATGCACATCGCCGACCAGGAGAACGGCAACCTGGGCGCCAACGCCATCGTCGGCGGCTCCGCCGGCATCGCGACGGGCGCCGCCCTGTCCTCCAAGAAGCGCGGCAGCGGCCAGGTGGCCGTGTGCTTCTTCGGCGAGGGAGCCCTCGGGCAGGGCCTCCTCTACGAGGTCATGAACATGGCCCAGCTGTGGAAGCTGCCGGTCATCTACGTCTGCGAGAACAACCAGTACAACGAGTACACGCACTTCCGGGAGACGACGGCCGGCGAGGTGCTGGGCCGCGCCCGCGCCTTCGGCATCCGGGCCGAGTCCGTCGACGGCCAGGACGTGCGCGCCGTGCACCGCGTCGCCACGGAGCTGGTGCGCGCCGCGCGCGCCGGTGAGGGCCCCGCCTTCCTGGAGGCCCACACGTACCGCTACCACGGCCACCACGTCGGCGACATCGCGCGCGAGTACTACCGCCCCAAGAGCGAGGAGGCGGAGTGGCGCGAGCGCCGCGACCCCATCAAGCTCTTCGCCGACGTGCTCGTCGCCGAGGGGACGGCGTCAGCTGAGCAGCTCGCGGCCATAGAGACCGAGGTCAAGGCCGAAGCCGAGGCGGCCGTGGAGTTCGCCCTGGCCGCCCCCTTCCCCGACCCCTCGGAGGTGACGCTCCATGTCTACGCTTGAGGCGGCCAGGACGCCAGTCGCCGACGCCGCCGAGCCGCGGGTCCTGACCTTCGCGCAGGCGGTGCGCGAGGCGCTGGCCGAGGAGATGCGCCGCGACGAGCGCGTCTTCATCCTCGGCGAGGACGTCGCCGAGGCCGGCACGCCGTTCAAGGTGCTCTCCGGGCTGGTCGAGGAGTTCGGCCCGCAGCGCGTGATGGACACGCCCATCTCCGAGGCCGGCTTCACCGGCATCGCCGTGGGCGCCGCCATGACCGGCATGCGCCCCGTCGTCGACCTGATGTTCGGCGACTTCCTCACGCTGGTCATGGACCAGCTCGTGAACCAGGCGGCCAAGACGCACTACATGTCGGGCGGCAAGCTCAAGGTGCCCATGGTGCTGCGCACCACGCTCGGCGCCACGCGGCGCTCGGCGGCGCAGCACAGCCAGAGCCTGCACACCTGGGTGGCCCACGTCCCGGGCCTGAAGGTGGTGCTGCCGAGCACCCCGTACGACGCCAAGGGCCTGCTCAAGGCCGCCATCCGCGACGACAACCCGGTGGTGTTCATCGAGGACAAGATGGGCTACACGGCCAAGGGGCCAGTGCCGGCCGATGACTACGTCGTCCCGCTCGGCGTGGCCGACGTCAAGCGCCGCGGCGACGACGTCACGCTCATCGCCACGAGCAGCATGGTCCAGGTGGCCCTCGAGGCCGCCGAGGAGCTGGCCCGCAGCGGCGTGAGCGCCGAGGTCATCGACCCGCGCTCACTCTTCCCGCTCGACAAGGACACGCTCGTGGCCTCGGCCAAGAAGACTGGCCACGTCATCGTCATCGACGAGGGCCACGAGCGTTACGGCGCCGCCGCCGAGTTGGCGGCCGTGGTGGCCGACGGGGCCTTCTACCACCTCGACGCCCCCGTCAGGCGCCTCTGCGCCATGGACGTGCCCGTTCCGTTCTCTCCCGTGCTCGAGGACCTCACCGTGCCCACGACCGCCAGCGTCATCAGCGCCGTGCGCGAGCTCCTCCAGCCCGGCAACTAAGGAGTCACAGCAGTGGCCATCGCTACCTACGGCACCATGGGCGTCGACTGGGAGCAGCGGATCGACTTCGACCGCCTGCGCCGGGAGCGCCTGCAACGCATCAAGACCGTCCTCGAGGGCTCGAGCGTCGGCTCGCTGCTCCTCTTCGACATGAACAACGTGCGCTACGTGACCGCCACGCACATCGGCACGTGGGCGCAGGACAAGGTGGCGCGCTACACGCTGCTGCCGCGCGGCGACGAGCCCATCCTGTGGGACTTCGGCTCGGCGGCCAGGCACCACCAGCTCTACGCGCCGTGGCTCGACGGCGCCAAGCGCTCGCGCCCCGGCGTCTCCATGCTGCGGGGCACCATCTCCCCCCAGATGGGCCGCGCTGAGAAGGTCGCCAAGGAGATCTACTCCGAGCTCGAGTCCCGCGGCCTGCACAAGGACCCCGTGGCCATCGACCTGGTGGAGATCCCCATCCTCCTGGCCCTCCAACAGCTGGGCCTGGAGGTCGTTGACGGCCAGCAGCTGATGCTCGAGGCGCGCAAGATCAAGACCGTCGACGAGATCAGCCTGCTCACGCACGCCGCCGGCATGGTGGACGCCGCCTACCAGCTCGTCTACGAGAACCTGCGCCCGGGCATCCGCGAGAACGACATCGTGGGCCTGGTCACCAAGTTCCTCTACGAGCACGGCTCCGAGATGGTCGAGGGCGTGAACGCCATCTCCGGAGAGCGCTGCAACCCGCACCCGCACGTGGCCTCCGACAGGATGCTCAGGCCGGGCGACCCCGCCTACTTCGACATCCTGCACAGCTACATGGGCTACCGCACCTGCTACTACCGCACGTTCGTGGTGGGCAGCGCGTCGCGGGCCCAGGTCTCGGCCTACGACAAGTGCCGCGACCTCCTCGACACCGCTATCAGCATGATCAAGCCCGGCGTCACCACGGCCGAGGTCGTCGAGAAGTGGCCCAAGGCCCAGGAGTTCGGCTTCCCCAACGAGGAGCTGGCCTTCGCCCTGCAGTACGGACACGGCCTGGGCCTGAACATCTGGGAGAAGCCCATCTTCAGCCGCCTCGTGTCGTTCGACCACCCCGAGGTCATCGAGGAGGGCATGGTCTTCGCCCTCGAGACCTTCTGGCCCGCCGCCGACGGCTGGTCGGCCGCGCGCATCGAGGAGGAGGTCGTCGTCACCAAGGACGGCTGCGAGGTCATCTCGCGCTTCCCCGCCGAGAAGCTCATGGTCACGGGGCCGCGTTACTACACGGCCGTGGGCCCGCTGGAGACCGTCCGGGAGACCCAGTCGGCCTTCAACAACCAGCGCGTCTTCCCCGCCGGCGACGTGCCGGCGCCGGCCGCGACCACGCCGGAGCGCGGTGGCTAAGGACGTGATCATGCCGGTCCTGGGCATGAACCAGGACTTCGGCACCGTGGTGCGCTGGCTCGCTCAAGAGGGCGAGGCGGTGGCCGAGGGCCAGCCGCTCCTCGAGGTGGAGACCGACAAGGCCGTCGTCGAGGTGCCAGCCATGGCCTCCGGCGTGCTGGCCGAGGTCTCCGCCCGCGAGGGCGACGAGGTGCCCACCGGCACCGTCATCGCCGTGCTCCTCCAGGACGGCGAGTACACGGGCGAGGTCAAGCGCGCGCCGCAGCCGGCCGCCGAGAACGCCCCGGCCGCACCTCCGGCCGTCACGCCGCCTGCCGCCCAGGCGGCGAACGGCGCCGCGGGCCACGCGACGTACCAAGCGCCGGCGGTCACGGCCGGGGCCCCTGCCACGGCGACCCTCCAGGTGGCGAACGGCCGCGTGCTGGCCTCGCCCAAGGCGCGGCGCCTGGCCAAGGAGCTGTCTCTCGACCTGGCCGCCGTCCCCGGCACCGGTCCGGGAGGGGCCGTGCGGGCCGTGGACATCGTCGCGCTGGTCTCGCGGCGGCCGACCCCTCGCGCGGCCGCGCCCGGCGCGAGCGCGTCCAACTCCGTCTGGCTGCGGCGCCACGTGGGCGTCGCGGCGCTTTCCGAATCGGTGGCGCGCGCCAACGCCTACCTGGCCCGCCAGAGGCAGCCGGGCGGCGTGACCAACGCCGACGTGCTGGCCAAGCTCACGCTGGTGGCGCTGGCCACGCTGGGAGCTCCCCAGTCCGCCTTGGGGGTCACCCGCGGCGGCCCCGCAGGCGAGGTCGAGTCGTGCGTCCTCGGCGCGGGGTCACTGGCCTCGCTGCTGCGCCTCGCCGCCGACCGCGCGGCCGGGGCCGACGCCGGGGCGCAGGCCGCCGTGCACGTGCTCGACCTGAGCGAGATGCCGTACGAGACCTCTATGCCTCCCCTGCCCGCCGGCTGCCGCCTGCGCGTGACGCTCACGTCCACGCCGGGCGACCCGGGCCGGCGCGGAGCGCTTACCCTGGAACACGAGCACGAGCCGGTCGTCGAGCCGGCGCAGCTTCTCACGCGCCTGGCCGCTCTTGTCGAGGACCCCGCCAGCGCGCTGCTATACGCCTGAGGCCGTCGAGGAGGCCGCTGCATGAGCGCTATCGAGGAGATAGGCACCAAGTACCTGGGCAAGAAGTGGGAGGACGCTCCCGCGACGTTCGAGGTCAAGAACCCGGCCACGGGCCAGGTCATCGCCCGCGTGGCCGACTGCGGCGCCGACGAGGCGCGGCGCGCCGCCGACGTGGCCGCCGAGGCCTTCGAGTCGTGGCGCAAGACCACGGCCTACGAGCGCGCGGCGATCCTCGAGCGTTGGTCCGCGCTCATGCTCGAGCGCCAGGAGGAGTTGGCCCGCGCCATGACCTCCGAGATGGGCAAGCCCATCAAGGAGTCCCGCGGGGAGGTCGCCTACGCCGCCGGCTTCGTGAAGTGGTACGCCGAGGAGGCCAAGCGCATCAACGGCGAGACCATCCAGAGCCAGTTCAGCAACAAGCGGCTGATGGCGCTGAAGCAGCCCGTCGGCCCCGTGTTCGCGGTGACGCCCTGGAACTTCCCGCTGGCCATGGTCACCCGCAAGGCCGGGCCTGCCCTGGCCGCCGGCTGCACCTTCGTGCTCAAGCCGGCCGAGCAGAGCCCGCTCTCCGCCCTGCTGGCCGCCGACCTGTGGCGCGAGGCCGGGGGTCCCGAGGGCACGCTGCAGGTGCTGCCCGCCTCCAACCCGGTGCCGGTGGCCACGGCGCTCATGGCCGACCCGCGCATCCGGAAGGTGACCTTCACCGGCTCCACCGAGGTGGGCCGGATCCTCTACCGGCAAGCCGCTGACACCGTCAAGCGCATCTCGCTCGAGCTGGGCGGCCACGCGCCGCTGATCGTGTTCGACGACGCCGACCTCGAGACGGCCGTCAAACAGACCGTGGCGTGCAAGTACCGCAACGGCGGCCAGACGTGCGTGTGCGCGAACCGCATCTACGTGCAGAAGGGCATCGCAGAGGAGTTCACGCGGGCGCTCGCCGCTGCCAGCCAGGCCCTCAAGGTGGGCGACCCCATGAACGACGACACCGACATAGGGCCGCTCGTGGACGCCCAGGGTCTCGCCAAGGTGCGCTCTCACCTCGATGATGCGCTGTCCAAGGGCGCCAACGTCATCTCGGGCGGCAGCAGCCTAGACGGCCTCTACTTCCAGCCCACCGTCGTCACCGACGTCACCGCGGACATGCTGATGATGCGCGAGGAGACCTTCGGGCCCGTCGCCCCGCTGGTGACGTTCGAGGACGAGGCGGACGCCGTACGGCTCGCCAACGACTCGCCGTACGGCCTCGCCGCCTACCTCTTCACGAACGACATCTCGCGGGCCTTCCGCGTCGCTGAGGCGCTCGACTACGGCATCGTCGGCCTCAACGACGGCGTGCCGTCCACCCCCCAGGCGCCCTTCGGCGGCGTGAAGCAGTCCGGCATCGGCCGCGAGGGCGGCCACTGGGGCCTCGAGGAGTACCTGGAGGTCAAGTACCTCTCCATCGGCCTGGTCTGACCTAGGCCGGCTCCACGAACATGTCGAGGAGACGGGCCTCCATGGGGCCCACCTCGCACAGGCCCCGCTGAGAGACCTTCGCCGCCGGCACGGCGCGCGGCAGCGCGGCGAAGCGCAGGGCCCGCATCGGCGAGACGGTGGCTTCGAGGCGCTCCAGGGCGGCGTTGAACGCCTTGGCGCGCCCGATCACCGTCTCGGCGGGCTCGTCGCTGAACAGGCCCAGCACCGGCGTAGGCACCTCGGCGACGACCTCGCCATCGATCACCAGGCAGGCGCCGCCGCCCATCGCGACCAGCCGGTTGGCCACCACGGCCATGTCCTCCTCGGAGGCGCCGATGATCCCGATGTCGGCGGCGCCGCCCGTGGTGGAGATGCCGAAGGCGCCCCTCTTGATGCCCGTGCCCACGATGAAGCAGTTGCCCACCGCGCCGGACGCCAGGTTCCTCTCGACCACCGAGATGCGGCAGACGTCCTGGGAGAGGTCGTGCTGCACGTAGCCGTCCACGACCGGTAGGTCCATCTCGACGGCGAAGCTGCGGGTGATCGGGTTCCCCAGCCCGATGACCCGCGTCCTCACGGCGTCCTGCCCGTGGGCGAAGCCGGGGGCCGGCACGTGGAAGTCCGCGGCGGTGACCGTCCGGCCCACGTTCATGGTGTTCATGACCCAGCTCGGGCGGTCCGTCGGGCGCAGGTCCTCTACGTACTCCCCGTCCCGCGCCACCAGCCGGCCGTCGGCCACCACGGCCACGACGTTGAACGACCGCAGGTCGTCGACCATGACCACGTGGGCGAGGCGCCCGGGCGCCAGGCTGCCCAGCTCCTCCTCCTTGCGGAAGTAGCGTGCGGGGTTCAGCGAGGCCATCTGGATGGCCGCGATCGGGTCGAGCCCGGCCTTGATGCCCTCCCTGACGCAGTTGTCGAGGTGGCCCACCTCCTTCTCGAAGGCGCCGGAGATACCGTCGGTGTTCCAGCCCAAGTGCTGCGTTGGGATGCCCCGCTCGATGATCCCCGGCATCAGGCGCGAGGTCATCTTGATCGCGAAGTTCTCCTTGAGCATCACGAACATGCCCGCCGCCACGCGGTCGGCCACCTCGTCGACGCTCACGGCCTCGTGGTCGGAGCTCGCGGCCAGGGCGACGTACGCCTGGAGGTCGTCCCTCGGGTAGGTGTGGGCATGGCCGACGTGCATCAGGCCACGGCGCCAGACCTCGTCGAAGAGCGCCTGCATCCCGGGCCGGTGCACCTCGGGGTCGGAGTAGAACCACAGCAGCCACTCGCTGATGCCGATGGTCTCGGGCCAGTCGAGGGCGGCCAGCAGGTCCTCGTCGGACACCTTGCCCGTGTTCCAGATGGGGCCGTTCTGGGTGTACATCTGGTAGCCCACGGTGAAGAAGGTGCGCAGCGGCGTGCGGTTCAGCTCGTCTATGAGGTGGCGGATGGCCGGGAGGCCGCCCACGATCCCAGGGATGTGGAAGTCCACGCACATGGCCACGGTGCCGCGAGCCACCAGCACCTTCGCGAGCTCGGTCATGCACAGCTGGGCCGCGCCGATGTGCGTGTGGCCGTCGATGAACCCGGGCACCAGGTAGCGCCCAGTCGCGTCGATGACCTCCGTCTCGGGGCCGATCATCCTGTCGCAGTCGCCCACGTAGGCGATGCGCCCGGCCTTGATGGCCAGGTCAGAGCGCACGGTGGTCGACGAGTACACGTCGACCACCGTCCCTCCCTTGATGACCATGTCCGCCGCCTCGCGCCCCAGCGCCACGCGCATGCAGGCGCGTCGGGCCGCGGCCTGGTTCATCTGTCGATCCACCAGTTGTGGGGCATCCAGAACAGGCCGTTGATGGCGCCGAACGAGGTCGGGTCGATGCCCTTGACGTACTCCTGCATCGCGAAGACCGTCACCTGCTGACGCAGCGGGATGACGATGTAGGCGTCCTGGATCCGCTTCTGGACCTCGTCGAGGATCTCGCGGGCCCGCTCGGGGTTCACGCCGCGCTCGTACTCGTCGAGCAGCGCCTCGACCTCGGCGTCGGACCAGCCGGTCGCCGCGTTGCCCGACGGGCGCTCGTGCGTGGCCGTGTTCTTGGAGTGGTACCAGTAGCCGAGGTTCGGGTCGAGCGTGAAGATGCCGTTGCCGAACTGCGCGATGTCGTACTTGCGGCCGAACAGCACGCCGTTGAAGCCGCCGAAGAAGACGGCGCTCTGGTAGTTCTCGATGTTCAGCTCGATGCCGACGTCGGCGGCGTTCTGCTGGAATATCGCCTGCGTGGCCTCGCGGGCGCGGTGGCCGGCGGTCGTGGAGTAGGTGAGGCTCAGGCGCACGCCGTCCTTCTCGCGGATGCCGTCGCCGTCGGTGTCCACCCAGCCTGCCGCGTCGAGTACGCGCTTGGCCTCCTCGGGGTCGAACGGGTAGGGCTCGAGCTCCTCGTTGAACCAGGGGCCGCCCTGCAGCTCGTTCACGGCCAATGAGCCGTAGCCGGAGTAGACCGTGTCGATCACCGTCTGCCTATCGAGGCTCAGCGCCAGCGCCTTGCGCACGTTGATGTCCGAGAGGACCGGGTGCGGGTCCCAGGTGGCCGGCGGGTTCGTGACGTTGAGGAAGATCCTCTCCATGTAGGGCCAGTCCGTGGTGATCACGTTCAGGCCCTGGGCCCTGAGGAGCTGCGGCAGCGCCGACTCGTCGAAGTCGATGGTGATCATCGTGTCCCCGGCGATCTGCTGGGCGAGCAGCGCGTTCGTGTCGGGGATGACCTTGATGACGATCTGGTCCAGGTACGCCGGGCCGCGGAAGTAGTCGGGGTTCCTCACGAAGGTGAGATGGTCGCCCACGACCCACTCCTTGAACGAGAAGGGGCCGTTGCTGACCGGCGAGCGGTTCCAGGCGGCCTTGCTGCCCAGGCGGGTCATACCGGCCTCGGGCATCAGGCCCTGGTCGATGATCGCCCTGGACAGCCAGAGCATGCTTGGCGCCTTGAGCCTGACCACGGCCGTGAGGCCGTCGTCGGAGACGTCGATGGACTCGACGTCCTCCCAGCCGTGCGTGGCGTAGGCGACGTTCTCGGGGTCGATCAGCCACTGCCACGTGAAGACCATGTCGCGCATGGTCACGGGCTCGCCGTCGTCCCATTTCACGCCGTCGCGCATGCGCAGCGTGTAGGTCTGGAAGTCCTCGCTGATGCCGCCGTTCTCGAGCGTCGGCACCTCGGCGAGCAGGCCGGGGACGAGGTTGAAGTCGTGGTCGACGAGGAGCAGCGGCTCGTTGATGAGGCGGCTGACGAACTTCTGCGCCGCCACGGGCGCGTCGGTCTCGGCCATCAGCAGGCCCTGAGGCTCCACGCGGATCCCCATGACGAGCGTGCCGCCGGTCTTGCCCTCGGGACGAGCCTCTTGGGCGAGCGCTCCGCTGGCGAGCAGGGACAGAAGCCCGACGAACAGCGTCAGGAGCGCCGCTCTCGGGAACCGGTGACGTGGAACGCGCCGCTGGCCAAACCTCATCGCACACCTCTTCGTGACCGGCGAACCACCCCGACACGGCAGCGGCCTGGAGTCCGAGAACGGTTCGGGTCGTCGCCGACGACCCTCACCATCCGTGGTCTAGTGGTTGGACCACGAACACTCGGGTTGTGTCTTGGCCGCGAAGCTATCACGCGTGCGGTGGAGCGTCAATTCATCCGCTCCTCACGCGAAAGTAGTGGGTCGGGTGGTTGCGGCCCCTTGCGCGCCCCGTGGGTGGCGAAGTCCGGGCTACCGGAGCGGTATGACCGCCGAAGGGCCTCGACGGGTCTCCGAGGACCCTGGGCTCCTCACGCCTCCAACCGCCCGAGCAGCCCTCGGCACGCCTGCTCGCACTCGCGGCAGGCGGTGGCGCACACGCGGCAGTGCTCCATGTGATGGCCGTGCCGCTCGCACTCGTCGCCGCAGACGCGGCAGGCCTCGGCGCAGGCGCGCAGCTGGGCCGCCAGCAGGCCGGCGTCGCGCTCCGTGAGCCGCGAGGCGACGGACCCGGTGGCCGCGCACACGTCGGCGCAGGCGAGGTTGAGCGCGATGCAGCGCCGCAGCGACTCCACGCCCTCCTCTGCCAGGCAGGCGTCGGCGCACGAGGTGCACGCCTGCGCGCAGTCGTAGCAGGCGGCCACGCAGTCGGCCAGCGAGTCGAGCCCCAGGCTGTCGGCGTCGGGGACGCCCTCCTCGGCTAGCGGATGCGTGTTCAGCATCTCGTGAACGTGCATGGCTGCCTCCTCTCGTCGGCCGCGATCGACCTCGTGACCCGGCGCGGCCTGTCGCGAACCCGTGGCCGGAGCATGGGGGCCAGCCGTTAGCCACCCGTGAGAGGGCGCGCGCCACCCTCGCGCACTAGACTGGGGTCGTAGTCAAGGTCTGGGGGCGTCACACTTCGCGACACGAGGTCGCGCAGCGGAGGTGAGCCGTGCCGAGACACAGACCCGCACCGGAGCTCCGACGGAAGCCGTCGCTGCTGCTACTCCCCTTCATGCTCCTCCTCACCGTAGCGGCCTGCTCCCAACAGGGCCAGACGCGCCTGCAAGCACCCACCGACGTGACGGCCCAGCCCGTGGAGGGCGGCGTGCTCGTCACCTGGACCGATACCAGCGAGGGCGAGGACGGGCACCACGTCTACAGGCAGGTCATGGCCCTGGCGAACGGGGACACGACGCCCGAGCGCGTGGGCTCGACGGGGCCCGACGAGGAGAGCTTCCTGGACACCACGGCCGCGCCCGGGACCGCCTACTCCTACTCGGTCGCCGCGTTCAAGGGAGACGCCGAGACCACCCCTACCCCGCAGGCGGGACCGCCCGTGACCCCACCCGAGCCCCAACCAGACCCCGACCCGGATCCAGACCCAGACCCCGACCCAGACCCGGACCCCGAGCCCGACCCCCACCCTGAGCCCGACGGCATCATCGAGGTGACGACGCTCAGCGGCGGCACCGGCGGGCCGGAGTGCACTCTGCGGGACGCCATAGTGGCCGCCAACACGGACACGAAGACGGGCGGCTGCGAGGCGGGGATGGGCGACGACGTGATCGTCCTGCCGCCGGGCGTCATCACGCTCACCGAGGTGCACGCCGATCACGACGGTTCCACCGGCCTGCCGTCGGTGACCAGCGACGTGGCGATCGTCGTCGCCGGTGCCGAGCCGTCGTCAGGCGCCGCGCTGCAAGACATGGACGGCCCCACCACGACCATCGCCAGGGCCGACGACGCTCCGCCCTTCCGCTTGTTCCACGTCTCGGCCGGCGCCAGCCTGAAGCTGAGCGGCGTGGTCGTGCAGGGCGGCTACCTGGAGGACGGCTCGAGCGGCGCCGGCATGTACGTGGCTGGCACGGCGACCCTGACCGATGTCCTCTTCACCGCCAACGAGACCCGGAACGCCGACGGCGGCGCCCTGGCCGCGGTGGGAGCCGCGCTCGACCTCGAGGAGGTCGACTTCACGGACAACGTCGTGGGCCCCCACGACGGCGGGTTCACCGGCGCGGCGATCTACCTGGAGGAGTCGGACCTCGACCACTGGGGCGGCACGCTGACCGGGAACCGCGGCAGCTGGGACGGCGGGTCCGCGGTCGTCTACGTGGACGAGGACTCCTCCGCCGGCCTGAACGTCGACATCGTGGAGAACGAGGCCGCCGGCATCTGGAACCGGGGGAGCCTGTACCTCTTCGGCACCCACATCGAGGCCAGCGCCAACCACCTCGAGGGCGGCCTCGTCAACGAGGGCGTGGCGAACGTCGAGGACTCGGTCATCAAGGGGAACAGGGCGCAGCGCGTGGGCGGCGTCTACAACACCGGCACCCTCGACACCTTCAACGTGTCCATCGAGGAGAACGAGGTGCTGGCGGACGAGCCGGGGCTGGCTGGGGGCGTCGCCAACGTGGGCGGCACCCTCGGCCTGGGCGAGACCAGCGTCTGGGGCAACCGCGCCGCGGGCCTGGGGAGCGCCGGCGGGGTCTTCAACTCCGGGTACATGATCCTGGGCAACTCCGGGATCGTCAGCAACGAGTCGCCGGCGGGCGCGGGCATATACCTGAGCGCGGTCGACGGCCCGGCGTCGCTGATCGTCCGCACCAGCGTGGGCGCGTCGATAAGGGAGAACCGCGCCACCGGGGACGGCGGCGGCATCTACGTCGACGGTCCCGGCCTCATCGTGTTCGAGGACGCGCCCTTCGACGAGAGCGAGGTACGCGACAACGTCGCCGACGCCGACGAGGACGGGGATGGCGTAGGCGGCGGCCTCTTCCACACGGGTCTCCACGAGGACAGCGTCGTCCAGGTGGAGGCGTTCTTCGACAACGTCCCCGACGACATCTACGGCCCGCCGTAGCGGAAGGGCGCCGTGAGCGGCCTGCGGCGCCGGACGCGTGACGCCGGGCGGCCCGCTCCCACCCGCGTCACCTCCTACTCGGCTGGCTGTCATCTGCCGCCGATACGCTCGTGGAACGTCGAACGATGGAGGGCGGCCATGGACGACTGGAGGCTGTGCTCGCGCTGCGGCCTCGTGCCCGGCAGGGCCAGGGACGAAGACACCGACGGGTTCCTCTGCGAGGAGTGCCGCCGCCACGTCGACCAGCTCGGTGAAGCGGCCGTGGACCTCTCCCACCAGCTGATGCGGTGGGCGCGCGAGCAGCGCTTCCGCGGGGTGACCCCCGAGGTGCTGCTCGAAGCCGTGGGCCTGTCGTTCGCCCTGTTCGAGGCGCGCGTCGTGAGCGGCCCCGACCTCACCGGCGCGCCGCAGCTGCTCCACGCCGGCATCGAGGGCGACGCCCTGAAGCTCACGCTGGCCAGCGAGCCCACCGCGGTGTGGCGCGAGGAGTTCGGCAGCATCGAGTCGCGGCACGAGCGCGTGCCGTTCCTGGTGGTGACCGAGGACGAGTCCGGCCCGGTGGACGTCACGCTGCACTACTGGGACAAGCGCGAGCGGGCGGCGAGGACGTTGAGCTTCTGGACCGCCGACGAGCAGGTCCTGGACGAGTTCTCCCAGGCCTCGGAGGCACGCCGTTGGGGCGTGCCTTGGAGCGTGCTGCACGTGGGCGGACTGAAGGAGGGCTCGGCCGGCGCCGTCGAGGACCTGTGCGCCATCGTGGGCGCCCTGGGCTTCTTCCCCGCCGCGGGCAGCCGCGACGCCGCCACCGGTACGGCCACGATCGAGATGGCCGGCGACCTGTCGGGCGGCGCTCGCGAGCAGCTCCTCGACACGATCGCCAGCTCGCTGGCCTGCGACCCCGGGAAGGTGTCCATCGAGACGGTGCGCACGCGCTAGGCAGGCGCCGCGGCCTTCGCCGGCCGGGAGGCGCCGCTTCAGGAGCGGGGCGTCGCCTTAACCGTCTTCCGCGCGGGCGGCCACCGTAGAGGCCCGTGGTCATCGAACTCGACGGCGGCCCGGCCCTCGCGCGGGCCGGGCCGGCCTCGTCCCGCGCCGCGGGATGAGCGGCGCATGTGAGCCCCGGCTATCACCCTGACCCGCATCTCACGTCCGGAAGACCTAGCATCGCCCCGAACGGTCGGGCAGGTCGTGCGAAGGGAGAGACACATGAGTCGCTCTTACGCGTTCGGGGTCGCGGCCGCGGTCGCGCTCCTAGCCAGCGGCGGCGCGCTCGCTCAGGAGCAGGGGCCCGCCATCTACCAGCAGCACTGCGCCGTGTGTCATGGCCAGCAGGGCGAAGGCTTGACCGGGCCGAACCTGGCCGGCAACGACCACCTCGCCCAGACCGACCGGATGATCCGGCAGGTGCTCAACGGCGGCCAGCAGATGCCGCCCTTCGCCAGCGTGCTCAACGACGAGCAGGTCGCGGCGGTGCTGACGCACGAGCGCAACTCGTGGGGCAACGAGTTCGGGCCCGTGAGCGCCGAGGAGGTGGCCGCCCAGCGCTCCGGCAGGCCGGGCGCGGCACAGGGCGGCGAGGAGCCACCCCCCGAGGAACCTCCCGCCGAGGAGCCCGCCGAGCCGCCGGCGGAGCAACCGGCCGAGCCGCCGGAGGAGCAGCCCCAGGAACCCGCCGAGCCGGCGCCGGCCCCTCCCGAGGAGCCCGAGGCGCCGCCGGCCGGTCAGCAGGGCGGCGTGGCCGGGCACGCCAGCGCCGACCCCTCGGCCGTGCCCCGCTCGTTCCAGGGCGAGTACAACCCCGTCACCGACGAGCGGCTGCTGCAGCCCGAGGACCGCAACTGGCTGATGTACAAGCGGACCTACGACCTGCAGGGCTACAGCCCGCTCGACCAGGTCAACGCCGAGAACGTCGCCGACCTCGAGCCGGTGTGGACGTTCGCCACCGGGGTCACCGACGGCCACGAGGCGCCGCCCATCGTCAACGACGGCATCATGTTCGTCACAGGCGCCTTCAACACGCTGTTCGCGCTGGACGCCCGCAACGGCGACCTCATCTGGGAGTACCGGCGCGAGCTGGCCCCCGACGTGGCGCCCGAGGTGTGCTGCGGGATGGTGAACCGCGGCGTGGCCCTCTACGGCGACAAGCTCTACATGGCCACGCTCGACTCGCACCTCCTCGCCTTCGACGCCGTGAGCGGCGAGATCGTCTGGGACACCACCGTCGCCGACTACAAGCAGGGCTACGCCATGACCGTGGCGCCGCTGGCCGCCGAGGGCAAGGTCCTCGTGGGCGTGGCGGGCGGCGAGTACGGCATCAGGGGCTTCGTCGCCGCGTACGACACCGAGACCGGCGAAGAGGTCTGGAGGACGTACATGATCCCCGAGCCCGGCGAGCCCGGCTCGGACACCTGGCCGGGCGACACCTGGCGCACCGGCGGCGCCCCCATCTGGGTCACCGGCTCCTACGACCCCGAGCTGGGCCTCACCTACTGGGGCACCGGCAACGGGGGCCCGTGGATGGGCGACGCGCGCCCGGGCGACAACCTCTACGTCGCCTCCGTGGTCGCCATGGACATGGACACCGGCGAGATCGTCTCGCACTACCAGTACGTGCCCAACGAGTCGTGGGACTACGACGAGATCTCCGACCAGACGCTGGTGACGGTGGAGCGCGACGGCCAGACGATCCAGGGCCTCATCCACGCCGGTCGCAACGGCTACTTCTACCTGCTGGACCGCACGAACCTCGACTTCGTCTACGCCGTCCCCTACATCGAGGGCGAGCCGAAGACGATCACCGGGTTCGACGAGGACGGCCGACCGATCATCCCCGAGGAGCGCAAGCCCGGCCTCGACAAGCCGGCCGAGGCCTGCCCGGTCACGGGCGGCGCCAACAACTGGTTCGGGCTGTCGTTCAGCCCGCAGACCGGCTACGCCTACGTGCCCACCACCGAGTACTGCATGACGATCACCGGCGTGGCCGTCGAGTACCAGGCCGGTCAGAACTTCACCGGCGCCGAGGCCCAGCGCTACCCACCCGAGGGGATGGACTGGACCGGCGCGCTGCAGGCGATCGACGTGGCGACAGGCGAGGTGGTCTGGAAGCGCGAGCAGACCATGCCGAGCCGCTCTCCGGTCACCGCCACGGCGGGCGGGCTGGTGTTCGGCGGCGACATCTTCGACCGCGAGTTCCGGGCCTACGACGCCAGCAACGGCGAGATCCTGTGGCGGTTCAAGACCAACTCCAGCGTCGTGGGCGTGCCCGTGACCTACGAGATCGACGGCGTGCAGTACGTCGCCGTCCAGGCCGGCTACGGCGGCGCGGCCGCCAACTACATCCCGCGCGCCGCGGAGGCCTTCGGCATACCGTTCACGCCCGTCCGCGGCGGGACGGTGTGGGTGTTCGCCCTGGACCAGCAGCAGCAGCCGTAGGTCCATGGCCCTGGTGACCTCTCGGCAGGCCGGCCGCCTCGCGCGGCTGGCCTGCCTGGCGTCGGCCGTCGTCGCCCTCGTCGGCTGGGTGTCCGCGCCAGGCCCGGCACGCGCCCAGGTCGCGGAACAGGCGCGGGCCGCGGCCCAAGGAGCGCCCCAGGGGCAGGCCGCGGCCGCGACGCGAGACGCCGCGACCTGGGAGCTCAAGGTCTGCGCCGACCCCGAGAACCTCCCCTACTCGGACCGCGAGCGGCAGGGCTTCGAGAACGCCGTCATCGAGCTCCTCGCCGAGGAGCTGGGTGCCGAGGTGAGCTACGCCTGGCTGCCCATCCCCCGGCGCGAGGGCCAGGGGGAGCTGATGCTGCGCATGGGCGCCTGCGACCTCCTAGCCTCCGTGCCCGACGACAGGCCGCCCTTCCTCACCACGCTGCCCTACTACCAGAGCATCGAGGTCTTCGTGACCCGCCAGGACGCGCCGTTCGAGGTCGAGTCCCTCGACGACCCGCTGCTCGCGGACCTGAGGATCGGCGTGCTGCGCGGCAGCCCGTCGGACTTCGCGCTCGTGAGGCGCGGGCTGATCGACAACATCAGCCACTTCTTCGCGTCCGACCCGCACGAGGAGATACTCCGTCGCGTCGTGGACGGCGACCTCGACCTGGGCATCCTCTGGGGCCCGATCGCCGGCTACGAGGCGCAGCGGCTGGACCTGCCCGTGACCCTGGAGCCTGTGACCCCCGAGCTCGACATGCCGTTCCTGCCGATGTTCCAGGCTCTCTCGTTCGCGCTGCGCAGCGACGACGTCGCCCTGGCCGACCTCCTGAACCTGGCCCTCGAGCGCCGCTGGGAGGACGTGCAGGCGGTCCTAACTGGTTTCGGCGTGCCGCTCATGCCGCTCACCCGGCCGGGCAGCCCGGCCGACGCTGACGGCGACGCGCTCGTCATCGGCCTCGTGCTGCCCACGCTCACGGGCATCGACCCCGTCTTCCCCATGGGTCCCGAGCTGGTGGGCGAGCCGGCGCTGCGCGGAGCGGTGCTGGCCGCCGAGCGCCTCGACACCGACCCGCAGCGGCCCGTGGAGCTGCTCGTCGCCACCGCCCCGACCGCCGAGGCGGCGGAGCGGGCGGCCCGCCGGCTCGCCGTGGCCCAAGGGGCCGAGGTGCTGGTCGGCGGGCTGGGCGAGGGTCAGGCGGAGGCGTTGTCGGCCGTGGCCGAGGAGCTCGGCCTGCCCTTCCTGGACGTGGGCAGCGCGCCTGTAGGCACCTGCCGACCCGGCACCTTCCACGTGGGCGCCCACGACGCCATGTACCTGGCGGCGATGGCGCGGGCGATGGCCGCCGACGGCGTGCGGAGCTGGTTCGTCGTCCACACCGACTCGCCGCAGGACGAGGAGCGCCACCAGGCGCTTACGGCGGCCCTGGCGCGCGAGGCGCCGGACGGCAGGGAGGCGGGCGCGCTGACGGTACCGCCGGACGCCGCGCTCTACCGCGACGCCTTCGAGGCCATCGCGGCGAGCGGCGCGGACGCGGCCGTGCTGCTGCTCGAGGCCGACGCCCAGCTGGTCTTCCTCGGCCAGTACGAGACCGCGGGCGTGGGCGCGGCCGTCTACGCCTTCCCCAGCGACATCGCCCAGACCCGCCAGTTCTACGCGGCCCTCGCCCACGACGCCCACACCACCGGCGCCGCCGCCCCGCGCGTCGCGCTGTGGGACGCGTCGATGACCGACGATGGCGACCTGAACGAGCGCTTCCTCTCCCGCTGGGGCTACCCCATGGACCCCACCGCCTGGGCCGCGTACGCCGCCGTGAAGGTCGCGGTCGACGCCGCCGTCGCCGCCGGCTCTAGCGACCCACAGGCGCTGCTCGCCCACCTGTCCGCTCCGGACAGCGCCTTCGACCTCGGCAAGGGCGAGCCGCTCGCCTTCCGCGCGGGCGACAACGGCCTGCAGCAGCCCCTCTACGTCGTGCGGCTACAGCCCGACGCCGGCTCGCTGGCAGAGCTGGCGTCCGTCGTGGACGAGGTGGAGGTGCCGCTCGGCGATGACGCATGCGGTGGGGTCCCGTAGCGCGGAGCCAAGCGGCAGCAGGTAGGTCATCCGGTCGCGCATCAGGCCGTGCGATGACGTCGTCGCGGTGGGTAGCCACGTAAGGGCCCTGTCGACGAAGCGAGGGTTGGTCACTGCTGGCTCCTTCGTAGCCTGACAGGTCCTACGTGCCCTCCGATAGGCGCCGGAAGAGGGCCGGCTACCCCTCATCGCTTGCCAGCCCTCGTGTCGAAGGCCCTTGAACGACTGGTTCCACATGCGGTACCATCCTGTTCCACGAAGGGAGGAGCATGCCCAAATGCGAGAAGCTGCTCGAAAGGGCGCGCAACTCCCCCGAGAACATCACTTTCCATGAGCTTCGCCAATTGGCGGAGTGTTTCGGGTTCACGCGTTCGCGGACGAAGGGGAGCCATCACATCTACAAGCTTCCCGGATACCCGGAGATCGTGAACATCCAAGAAGGCAGGAATGGCAAGGCCAAGCCGTACCAAGTGAAGCAGGTCGTGGACCACATAGATCGACTACAGGACAGGACGGGAGACCATGGAAGCCACTGATCGGTACAGCATCCACGTGTTCGCTGATGAGCAGGACGGTGGGTTCGTTGCCGTGTGCCCGGAGTTCCCCGGGGTCTCCGCCTTCGGTGATACCCGCAAGGAGGCTATCGACGAAGCGCAAGTAGCCTTGCAGCTCGCTATAGAGACGTTCGAGGAAGAAGGGTGGCCTCTACCGGAACCGCGAGGCATTGATACCCAGGAGCTCCCCAGCGGAGAGTTCCGGCTACGGTTACCGCGCACCCTCCATGCTCTTCTCGCAGGAAGAGCAGAAGCGGAAGGGGTGTCTCAGAACCAGTTGGTCGTGGCGTACGTCGCTGCAGGGCTAGCCGGCGAGCTTTGGCAGACTAGCGCGTCGAGCAGGCTAGCCAAGCTCGAGGCTCAGATGGTCGGGCTCATGCAGGACCTTCGGCCGGTGGGCTCGAGCACGACTTACTCCGCTGGCCGCGATCGGCCTGGCAACTCTAGCTTCGGTGACTGGCAACCCGACTCACTCATCGGCTCCGGTGTCGACGCACGCGTCGACACCTTTCGCTTCGAAGCGGATGTGAACTGATGCCCCGGCTGACCTGGGCAGTGACGTGTAAGACGGTCCTTACGGATAGGGACACCAACAACGTCAGCTACATCGACACAATTCATGGCCTGGCTGCGCGCAAGTTGCCAGCGAAGCTACCCAAGGTCATGCTCGGAACGGTGTGGCAGGCGACTAGAGCCTCTGGCGACTCGCTAAGGATGAGAGTCCGCGTTGAGTCATCCGAGGGCCAGGACGTCCTCAACTGGGAAGTACCGAAGGTCGACTTCGAGCATCCTTACCATCGGCTCAACCTTGACCTCGCGGGGATGGACGTACCGACCGAGGGCGACTACTGGATACTGGTCGAGAGGTATAGCAAGAGCAGATGGGTTACCGACGCCCGGCTCCCGTTCACGATCCGACTAACGGGAACCTAGCCGGGCGAACACGGGGTACGAGGCGCTCTACGCCGGCCAGACGTTGATGACCACCGCGAGCACGCTCGCGCTCACGGTGAACAGTAGCAGCGCGCGTCGGCGTATGGCCCGGCGCACGCGCTCGGACCGATGCCGCCCCGTCCGAAGCGACTCCAGCTCCATCATCGCCAGCGCAGCTGGGAGCATCACCGCGAGAGACGCGACCACCGGCATGAGCACTTCATGAGAGGTTACCTCGCTAGAGGCCGTCCTGGCGTGACGAATCAGGGGTTCATGGCTGGGGGGACAAGACCGCCAGGCCTCGAAGGCCCAGGCGAACGGTTCGAGCTTCTGGCGCGGTGCCGCCGAGGCGCCCTCCGGCACGAGCTGCTCGCCCTCTGAGGGCCGGCAGCTTGCCGGCAAGCTCGTCCATGCGTTCCCGCGCGGCGAGCTCGTCTATGGCGTCGGCGCGAGGCGGGCCCCTAGACGTCGGCCCGGAAGCGGTAGCCGGCGTTCCTGACCGTCTCGATGTACTCCGGGCCGCCCTTGCCCTCGCCGAGCTTGCGCCGGATGCTGGTGATCCTCACGTCGACGGTCCTGTCGATGCCGTCGTAGTCGGGGCCCCAGACCTCGTCGATCAGCCTCTGTCGGGAGAGGACCTGGCCTGGGCGCCGGGCGAGGGCGGCGAGCACGTCGAACTCCAGGGCGGAGAGGCCGACGTCGGCGCCGTCCAAGCGCGCGACCTTCTTGCCGAGGTCGAGCACCAGCCGGCCCTGCACCAGCTCGTCCTCGTAGCCGCTGCGGCGCAGCGCGACCCGCACCCGCGCCTCCAGTTCATGGAGGTCGACCGGCTTGGTCAGGTAGTCGTCGGCGCCGAGGTCGAAGCCCTTCAGGCGATGCTCGACCGCCCCCAGCGCCGTGAGCATGAGGAGCGGCTTGTCGGGGTGATGGCTGCGGACGTAGCGAGCCACGTCCCAGCCGTCGAGGTTGGGGAGCATGACGTCGAGGAGCACGATGTCGGCGCCCTTCACGTGCGCCAGCGCGTCGGCGCCGTCACCGGCCTCGACGATCTCGTGGCCGCGCAGCGACAGGAACCGCGATATCGCCTTGCGCGTCAGCTCGTCCTCCTCGACCAACAGGATCCTAGCCACCCAGCTGACCCCCACACCCCTGGATCCGGCCAGCCCGGTCCTCGTCCCCGCGCCGGCCGACCGCCACCGAACCTCTGCCCGGCGAGGCGCAGTGGGTCGGCGAGTCGGCCCTACACCACCTGGGCCATCGCAGAGCCTATCGCTCCTCTTCCGTCCGCGCGCAACGCGCGGATTACGTACGCCAGCGTGGGTGCGCTGATGAGCCTGACGTTGGGGCATGACGTCGACGAGCCGCGCGGAGGCGGCGGGCTGGAGGGCGCGAGCGGTGTACAAGTGATGCCATCCGTGACGGAGCCGTCTCTCGACATCCCCTCCCTGATCGCGGAGGCGCTCTCCGAGGAGGCCGACCTCTACAAGGCCCTGAGCGTGGTCCTGAGCCACGCCAGGGGCGCCACCCGGTTCGGGGGCGGGGCGGCGCTCCGCCTGGACGCGGGCGGCCGGCTCGAGGTGCTCGTGTCCCAGGGGCGCGCCTCGCCTGTCGCGTTCGGCGCGTTCCAGCCCGGCCCAGGGCACCTAGCTTCGGCTTGGAGCGCCGCGGACCCGGCCGCCGCCGCAGCGATGCTCGACGATGCGGGGGAACCGGACGGATCGCGCTGGCCTACGCGTCGTTGCCGCTGGGAGCGGGGCAGAACGTCGTGCTCGTGCTCATGCGCTCGGTGCCGGCGGGGCGATCCGCGCCGGAGGCGCTACCGCACCACGGCGTCGAGAGGCTCCGCGACCTGGCCCGCGTGGCGGCGCCGCTGCTCGCGCACGTCGAGGAGCATGGGCGGCTCAGGCGCGAACTGGTCGAGACGAAACGGCTCATGCAGGACGCCAAGGCCGCCGTGCGCGCCCGCGACGCCTTCCTCGGGCGCATGAGCCACGACCTGCGCACGCCGCTCGGGGCGATCATGGGCTTCGCGCAGCTCCTCGAGCTGGAGCCGCTCGGTGCCGACCAGCGCGAGCACGTCCAGTACATCCTCCAGGCCGCGCGGCGGCTCCACAGGCACCTCACCCAGGCGATCGAGATCGCCTACGCCGCCGGGGGCAAGCTCACCCTCGAGCTGCAGCCCGTGGACGTGGTGGCGGTGCTCCGCGACTGCCTGACGATGGTGCGCTCCGACGCCACCGCCTTAGGCGTGACCGTGAGGATCGCGGCGCCGCCGGGTGCTGGCGAGGTCGCGCTGTCCACCGACGCCCAGAGGCTGTCGCAGGTCGTGCTCAACCTGCTCTCGAACGCCATCCGGGCCAGCTCCCGCGGCCAGACCGTCACGGTGAGCGTCACGCCGGACGAGCGCTCGGTGAGCATCGAGGTCGCCGACCGCGGCCCGGGCATCCCGCCGCACCTCCTGCCTCGCCTGTTCGTGCCCTACGCCATCGACCCGGAAGGGGACGCCGAGGCGGCCCTCGGCCTGCCCCTCTCGCACTCCCTGACCAGCGCTCTGGGCGGCACCCTGACCGTGGACAGCGAGGTCGGGAGGGGCACCCGCTTCACCGTCACCCTGCCGCGGCGGTAAACGGCCTCCCCCGCCCGCGGGCGGGGGAGGCTCGGCAGTGCTGGGGTCCGGCGTCAGGCGGCGCGGGCGGCCGCCCATGCGTTCAGGGACCAACCTCCACGATGTCGGTCGCGCCCGCGTCCTCGGCGGCCTCACGGGTCATCCCCGGTCCGACGATGAACGTGTCGAGGAGGACCGCGTAGCCGTCGCCGTCCGCGCCGAGGAGCTGGACCGTGGACGACGTCACGGGGGCCAAGCGGTGGACCCCAGAATCTAGACAGGCCCCTTAGGTGGGAAGCGGTACGCTTCCCGATAGGGGTTAATCATGAAGAGGAAGCGTCGGAATCACTCGCCGGAGTTCAAGGCTAAGGTCGCCTTGGAGGCTGCGCGCGAGGAGAAGACTTTGGCGGAGTTGTCCCGCGAGTACGGGGTGCACG
>Ga0182741_1000592_pt1 | contig 53185 bp, 46 predicted proteins | sample eDN5th37CBELigOP_FD_128874 | JGI IMG/M metagenome (GOLD analysis project Ga0182741, IMG submission 128874) | Enriched Organic Plus compost microbial communities from Emeryville, California, USA - eDNA 5th pass 37_C BE-Lig OP (version 2) (version 2) ... | reverse complement strand
GGATCGGGAACAGGTCGGTGAGGTAGTCGCGCAGCACGTTGCCGGTCACCGAGATGGTGTCCTGGCCCTTGCGGATGCGCTCCAGCGAGAATTTCGTGGCCTCCACCGGCGACAGGATGCGGATGTCCAGGCCGTGGGTGTCGTGGTCCTTCAGGTATTTTTCGACCTTGGCGATGACCTGCGCGTCATGCGCGCGGTTGGCGTCCAGCCAGAACACGGCCGAGGTGTTGCTCAGGCGCGCGCGGCTGACGGCCAGCTTGACCCAGTCCTGGATCGGCGCGTCCTTGGTCTGGCACATGCGCCAGATGTCGCCGGCTTCCACCTTGTGCTCGAACACCACGTTGCCGGCGTCGTCGCTGACGCGCACGGTGCCGTTGGCCGGGATCTGGAAGGTCTTGTCGTGGCTGCCGTATTCCTCGGCCTTCTGCGCCATCAGGCCGACGTTCGGCACGCTGCCCATGGTGGCCGGGTCGAACGCGCCATGCGCCTTGCAGTCCTCGATCACCGCCTGGTAGACGCCGGCGTAGCAGCGGTCCGGGATCAGCGCCTTGGTGTCCTGCAGCTTGCCTTCGGCGTTCCACATGCGGCCGGAGTCGCGGATCATCGCCGGCATCGAGGCGTCGACGATCACGTCGCTGGGCACGTGCAGGTTGGTGATGCCCTTGTCGGAATTGACCATCGCCACGGCCGGGCGCTTCGCGTATTCGGCGGCGATATCGGCCTTGATCGCTTCCTGGGTGGCTTCCGGCAGCGACGGCAGGCGCGCGTACAGGTCGCCGATGCCGTTGTTCGGGTCGAAGCCGGCCTGCTTGAGCTCAGCGGCGTACTTGCCCAGCACGTCCTTGTAGAACTCCTCGACCACCACGCCGAACATGATCGGGTCGGAGACCTTCATCATGGTCGCCTTCAGGTGCAGCGAGAACAGCACGCCCTGCGCGCGCGCGTCCTCGATCTGCGCGGCGACGAAGGCGGCCAGCGCGCGACGCGACATCACCGAGGCATCGACGATCTCGCCGGCCTTGACCGCGGTCTTCTCCTTCAGCACCACGCGCTGGCCGTCGTCCTGCACCAGCTCGATCTTCAGGCTGCCGGCGCTGGCCAGGGTGGCCGACTGCTCGCTGCCATAGAAATCGCCGGCGTCCATGTGCGCGACGTGCGACTTCGAATCGCTGCTCCACGCGCCCATGCGGTGCGGGTGCTTGCGCGCGTAGTTCTTGACCGACAGCGGCGCGCGGCGGTCCGAGTTGCCCTCGCGCAGCACCGGGTTCACCGCGCTGCCCTTGACCTTGTCGTAGCGCGCCTTGATGTCGCGCGAGACCTCGTCGGCCGGCGCGTCCGGATAGTTCGGCAGCGCGTAGCCCTGGTCCTGCAGCTCCTTGATCGCGGCCTTGAGCTGCGGCACCGAGGCGCTGATGTTGGGCAGCTTGATGATGTTGGCTTCCGGCCTGGTCGCCAGTTCGCCCAACTCGGCCAGGTCGTCGCTGATCTTCTGACCGTCCTGCAGGTAGTCCGGGAACTGCGACAGGATGCGGCCGGAGAGCGAGATGTCACGGGTCTCCACCGCGATGCCGGCGGTGGTGGCATACGCATCGATGATCGGCAGCAGCGACTGCGTCGCCAGGAACGGGGCTTCGTCGGTGAGCGTGTAGATGATCTTCGGCGTATCGGACATGGGGGATGGTTTCCGTCGGAAGTAAAGGCTGGAAAGTCAGCGCGGCATTGTCGCGCGTCGCGACGGTTCGGGCAAAACGGGCGGGTACGGTCGCGACCCGGCCGGGCCCGCCGGAGCCCAGGCACGCCAGGGTGTGGCCACGGACGACGGGCACAAAAAAGGGCGCAGTCCTGCGACTGCGCCCATGGCCCGCACCTGTCGGGAGAGAGGAGCGACAGGTGGCTGCCGCTTGCTACTTCACTTCGAACTCCTGGGTGGTGCCGACCGGCTGGCCATCCAGGGTCACGTCCGCGCGGTATTTGCCGGCGGGCCATGCGCTTGCCTTGCTGAATTCAATGTTCGTCGTCTCCGCGCCGCTGGTATTGAGCGTGGCGCTCTGCTCGCCGGCCACCTGCCCGTCCTGGTAGGTGAGCTTGGCGCCCAGGGTGGCGTTGCTCGCGGCGCCGTCGGTCTTCACCGAGACGATGATCTTGTCCTTGCTGCCGATCATCGCCACCGGCGCCACCGACTTGTCGGCCGCGGCGGTGTTGCCGACGGTGACCGAGGTGACGCTGACCGCCGGCGCGGCCGGCGCCGGGGCCGGCTCGCTCATCGGCGCGGGCGCCGGGGTGCTGGCCGCCGGCGGCGTCACGGTTTCTTCCTTCTTCTTGCAGCCGGCCAGGGCCAGCGTGCCGGCCAGGGCGATGATCAGGGCACTGCTGAGCGAAGTCTTCTTCATGGGATGCTCCGGAATGGGATGGGAGGGGCTGCGTGGCCTGGCGGCCTCACCCCTGGCGGGGCGGGATCTTCAGCGTCTGCCCCGGGAAGATCTTGTCGGGGTCGGACAGCACGTCGCGGTTGGCCTCGAAGATGTGCTTCCACGCGTTCGCGTCGCCCAGCAGGTTCTTGGCGATCTTCGAAAGGCTGTCGCCCTTCTGCACGGTGTACTGCTGCTCGCCCACGATCTGCGCGGTGGAATCCACCCGCGCCGTCACGTCGGAAAAGTCCGCCTTCTGTACCACCTCGGCCGTGCTGTCCACCCTGGACGTCACGTCCGAGAAATCGGCCTTCTTGTCGTTGCTCATCGGGTCGTTCCTCCTTGGCTGGGTGCCACGATTGCACCGCGCGCGTTAAGGAACCATCGCGCCGGCGTAAAGCCGGCGTATACCCGGGAACGGCCCCGGCCGGATTACTGGCGCGGGTCGCGGAAGGGGCGGTGGCCGGCGGCGAAGTCCGCGGTCGAACGGCGCGGATTGATGTCCAGGCCGCCACGGCGGGTGTAGCGCGCCTCCACGTCCAGCGAGCGGCAGCCGCAGTGGCGCAGCAGGTCGAGGAAGATGCGCTCCACGCACTGCTCATGGAATTCGGCGTGGTCGCGGTAGCTGGCCAGGTAGCGCAGCAGCCCGCCGCGGTCGATGCGCGGGCCTGCGTAGCGGATGCTGACGCTGGCCCAGTCCGGTTGCCCGGTTACCGGGCAGTTGGATTTGAGCAGGGCCGAGACCAGCGTTTCGGCGGCGGCATCACCGGCATCGGCATGCAGGAAGCCGGCCTGCGGCGGGCCGTAGTGGTCGATGTCCAGGTCCAGGCCATCGAGGGAGTCGCCCTCGGCGTCGGCCACCGGCGGCAGGCCGAACTCGACCACGACCTCGGCCCCGGCGCAGGCCGAAAGATCGGCGGCGATGCGCGCGCGCACGTCGGCGGCGCTGTCGAAGCGCGCCGCGTTGAGGGAGTTCAGGTAGAGCTTGAGCGACTTGGATTCGACCAGATGGGGCGAGGTGGCCGGCACCCACAGCGTGGCGGTGGCCACGCACGGCTTGCCGCGTGCGTCCAGCCAGCCCAGTTCGTAGACATGCCAGCGGTCCTGGCCGAGGAAGGGCAGCGTGGCGCCCAGGCCGATCTCGGCGCGCGCGGCGGCGCGCGGAATCGGGAACAGCAGGCCCGGGTCGTACTGCGAGGGGTAGGCGACCTCGCGGCCCAGGCTGGAATCGTGGGGGGTGTTCATCGGCGCCATTGTAGGGGCAGCCGCTTGAGCGGCGTATTTACCGACCGGCGCTTTCGACTGCGCAGGTTCAGTTCAGCAGGCGCTTCCACCACGACGTGCCCGGCCTGGCCTGCGCCACCTCCCCGCTCTGCAGGCGCATCACCTGCCGCTCCGGGTCCAGCGCCGAGGGGCCGTAAACGACGCGGATGCGTTCCTCGGCACTCGCCCCCAGGGTGTCGCCGTCGCCGATGACCATGCCGTTCTCGACCAGGTAATCGACGATGCCGGTGAGCCGGCCGAACACCTCTTCGGCACTGTCCCGGGTCTCGGGAATCTCGATGTCCATCAGCCCCAGCATGTCCATGCCGCGGGTGTGTCCGGTCATCACCCCGTCCGGGCGCTCGCCGACGTTGATTGCCACCCAGGCGAGCGGCATCGGCGCCGGCAGCGTGGCCTGGGCCAGGTCACGGAACAGGCCCGGCAGCACCACGTGATCGGCACTGCCGAAATACACCGCCCTGATGCTGCCGGACAGGGCAATGGCCGAGGCCAGCACGCGGCTGAGCAGCGCGGCCTGGGCGAGCAGGTTGGTGTCCTGGCCGTCCTGGCCGAACTCCATCACGGTGACGAGGGTGTGCGCGGCGTAATCCACCGGCGCCGGCGTGGCGTTGGGCCACAGCCGGCTGTGCGCGCAGATCGGGGCGATGTCGTCGCCGATCCGCGCCGGGATGGGCATCAGCGCGATCAGGGAATCGCCGTACTCCAGGCACTGCACCGGCGACGCGTCATCGCCGGCGGCCTTGTCCGGGCCGTCGTCGGCGGGCATTTCGCCCAGCCGCAGCAGCGACGGGTCCAGGTCGGGCCAATCGCTGCGCATCTGCGCGAGCAGGGCATCGGCGGTGAGCGTGGGATCGAGCTGCGACTGCAGCAGCATGGCCAGGCTGGCGCTCATGGGAGGTCCTTCTTCCGTATCGGGGGCACGATACTGGCAGGGGTCATCCCGCCTTGCCACCGTGCAGATAGTCCAGCGACACCTGCAGCAGCGCGCGCAGGCCCACGTCCAGCGCCTTCTCGTCGAGCAGGAACTTCGGCGAGTGGTTGCTGGGCGCGGTGGCCGGGTCGATGCCCGCGCCGGTGGAGCCGACGAAGAAGAACATCGCCGGTACCTGCTGCGCATACAACGAGAAGTCCTCCGAGCCCATCTGCAGCGGCGGCTCGTAGACGTTGTCCTTGCCGACCACGGCCTGCAGGCTGGGCAGCATGCGCGCGGTCAGCGCCGGGTCGTTGACCGTGGCCGGGTTGCCGTCCTTCTCGTAGATGTCGGTGGTGGCGGTGGCGCCATGCGCGGCAGCGGTGTGCTCGGCGACGTTGCGCAGGTCGGCGAAGATCTGCTTGCGCATGTCCGGGTCGAAGGTGCGGATGGTGCCGACCATCTCCACCGAGTCGGGGATGATGTTGTAGCGGATGCCGCCCTTGATCGCGCCGAAGGTCAGCACCGCCGGCTGCTTGGACAGGTTGGCGCGGCGGCTGACGATGGTCTGCGCGGTGCCGATCAGGTCGGAGGCGGCGACAATCGGATCGATGCCGTTCCAGGGCGCCGAGCCATGGGTCTGGCGGCCGTTGACGGTGATGGCGAAGCGGTCGGAGGCGGCCATCAGCGGGCCGCCGCGCACGGCGATCTGCCCGGCCTGGACGCTGGAGAACACGTGCAGGCCGAACACCGCCTCCGGCTTGAAGTCCTTGAACAGCCCTTCCTTGAGCATCAGCTCGGCACCGCCCTGCTCCGGCGGCGGCGCGCCTTCCTCGGCCGGCTGGAAGATCAGCATCACCTCGCCGGGCAGCGTGTCGCGCATGGTCACCAGCGCGTCGGCCACGCCGAGCAGGGTGGCGGTATGGGCGTCGTGGCCGCAGGCATGCATCACCCCGACCTTCTCGCCGCGGTACTCGGCCGTGGCGGTGGAGGCGAACGGCAGCCCGGTCTGTTCGGTCACCGGCAGCGCGTCCATGTCCGCGCGCAGGGCGATCTTCGGCCCCGGCAGGGCGCCCTTGATGATCGCCACCACGCCGTGCACGGCGACGCCGGTCTGCGGTTGCAGGCCCATCGCGCGCAGGCGCTCGGCCACCCTGGCGGCGGTGCGCACCTCGCGGTTGGACAGCTCCGGGTGCTGGTGGAAATCGCGGCGCCACTCCACCACCTGCTGCTGCAGGCGCGCGGCGGCGGCCTCCACCTCGGGCCGCTGGCCTTCGGCGGCGGTGACGGTCGCGGACGCCAGGGCGCAGGACAGCGCGGTCAACAGAACGGTCTTGCGGATCATCCGGGGGTTCCTTTCGTGTGCGGTCGCAGGTGAATGTAGGGCAAACGGGGCGGCAGGAGGAGTGTCAACGGGCAGGGCCCGGAACCGTTCACCCTCAACGCCGGTCCGAGCGCGTGGCCCATCGGTCATGGGTCGGCGCTTACCCGCCGGCGTTATGCTCTTCGCCGTTCCGCCAGCCCTTTGCCAATTCGGTTCCTCGGGAGTTTTCCGCATGTCGCGTTTCTGGAAGATCGTGCTGCTCGTCGTCGCCATCCTGCTGGTCGCGGGCATCGGCTACCGGGTGATGGGGGGCGGCAAGAAGGCCGGCGGAACGCCCGCGGCCGGGGGCGCGCCGGGCGCCTGGGGCGGCGGCGACAAGGACCGCGATCCGGTACCGGTCACCGCGGTGGCCGCCGAGCGCAGGAACGTGCCGGTCTATGTCACCGCGCAGGGCACGGTGGCCGCCTACAACACGGTCACGGTCAGCCCGCAGGTCGGCGGCGAGCTGCTGAGCGTCGACTTCAAGGAAGGGCAGACGGTGAAGAAGGGCGACCTGCTGGCCCGCATCGACCCGCGCACCTTCCAGGCCCAGTACGACCAGGCCGTCGCCAGCCAGCGCCAGAACCAGGCCCTGCTGGCCACCGCCCAGTCCAACTACGAACGCTCCAATTCCGAGGCCTACCGCCAGTACGTGGCGCAGACCGACCTGACCACCCTGCGCAACCAGGTCGCCCAGTACCAGGCGGCGGTGGCCGCGGCCCAGGCCACGGCGAACCAGAGCAGGGTGCAGCTGGGCTATACCCGCATCGTCTCGCCCATCGACGGCGTGGCCGGCATCCGCGCGGTCGACCCCGGCAACGTGGTCAGCGCCGGCACGGCGATCGTCACCCTCACCCAGCTGCAGCCGATCTACGTGCTGTTCAACCTGCCCGAGCAGCAGCTGGACGCGGTGCGCGCGGCGCAGGGCAACGGGCCGCTGGAAGCGGCGACGCTGGACCGCGCTGGCGGCGCGGTGGTCAATGCCGACGGCAGGCTGCAGGTGGTGGACAACCAGATCAGCGCCACCAGCGGCACCTTCCGCCTGCGCGCCGAGTTCCCCAACGCCGACAAGGCGCTGTGGCCGGGCCAGTTCGTCAACGTGCGCATGAAGCTCAACGAGCTGCCCAACGCCGTGGTGGTGCCGGCCGAGGCCGTGCAGCGCAGCAGCACCGGCGATTTCGTCTACCTGATCAAGCCCGACAACACCGTCACCCTGCGCGACGTGGTGCAGGGCGGCCAGGTCGACGACAGCCATGTCGTCATCAGCAAGGGCCTGGAAGCCGGCGACAAGGTGGTGACCGAAGGCCAGTTCCGGCTCAAGGAAGGCGTCAAGGTCAACCCGCTGCAGCCGGGCCAGGCGCCGCCGGCGCCGACCGAGGAGCAGCTGAAGGCCGCCAGCCAGAAGCGTGGCGCCGGCCGGGGTGGCCGTGGCCCGCGCTGACGCCCGGCTCCTGCCCGCGGCGCGCGCTGGCGCGCGGTGGGCACCGGGCACATCCGCATGCGTGAGCCCCGCGCGCGGGGCACGCAACGAGCGCGGCAGGAACATGGGCAGGCGCTGACCGCCCCCGCCGCGCGCACACTCACCACAGGAACCGACCGTGGGCTTTTCGACTCTCTTCATCCGCCGCCCCATCGCCACCTCGCTGCTGATGGTCGGGCTGATGCTGCTCGGCATCCTCGGCTACCAGCGCCTGCCGGTTTCGGCCCTGCCCGAGATCGAGGCGCCCAGCCTGGTGGTGACCACGCAGTACCCCGGCGCCAGCGCGCAGACCATGGCTTCGCTGGTGACCACGCCGCTGGAGCGGCAGCTGGGCCAGATCTCCGGCCTGGACCTGATGACCTCCGATTCCTCGGCCGGCCTGTCGACGATCGTGCTGCAGTTCTCGATGGAGCGCGACATCGACACCGCCGCGCAGGACGTGCAGGCGGCGATCCGCCAGGCCACCCTGCCCGGCTCGCTGCCCTACCAGCCGGTCTACAACCGGGTGAACCCGGCCGACGCGCCGATCCTGACCCTCAAGCTGGCCTCGGACACGCGCCCGCTGCGCGAGGTCAACGACCTGGCCGACTCGGTGCTGGCGCAGCGCCTGTCGCAGGTGGACGGCGTCGGCCTGGTGTCGATCGCCGGCAACGTGCGCCCGGCCGTGCGCATCCAGGCCAACCCGGCGCAGCTGGCCAACATGGGCATGACCCTGGAAGACCTGCGCAGCGCGCTGACCCAGGCCAACGTCAACGCGCCCAAGGGCTCGCTCAACGGCAAGACCCAGAGCTACACGCTGTCCACCAACGACCAGCTCAGCGACGCGGCGGACTACAACGACATCATCGTGCGCTACCGCAACGGCGCGCCGGTGCGGCTGCGCGACGTGGCCAGCGTGGTCGACGGCGTGGAGAACGACCAGATCGCCGCCTGGGCCGACGGCAAGCCGGCGGTGCTGCTGGAAGTGCGGCGCCAGCCCGGCGCCAACATCGTCAAGACCGTGCAGAACATCCGCCAGATCCTGCCGGGCCTGCAGAACATGCTGCCGGCGGACGTGAAGCTGGACGTGTTCTCCGACCGCACCGTCACCATCCGCGCCTCGGTGCACGACGTGCAGTTCACCCTCGTGCTCACCATCTGCCTGGTGGTGGCGGTGATCTTCGTATTCCTGCGCCGGCTGTGGGCCACGGTGATCCCGTCGGTGGCGGTGCCGCTGTCGCTGCTGGGCACCTTCGGCGTGATGGCCTTCGCCGGCATGTCGCTGGACAACCTGTCGCTGATGGCGCTGACCGTGGCCACCGGCTTCGTGGTGGACGATGCGATCGTGATGATCGAGAACATCGTGCGCTACATCGAGCAGGGCAAGGAGGGCCAGGACGCGGCCGAGACCGGCGCGAAGGAGATTGGCTTTACCGTCCTGTCGCTGACCGTGTCGCTGATCGCGGTGTTCCTGCCGCTGATCCTGATGCCCGGCGTGACCGGCCGCCTGTTCCACGAGTTCGCCTGGGTGCTGTCGATCGCCGTGGCGATCTCGATGCTGATCTCGCTGACGCTCACCCCGATGATGTGCGCCTACCTGCTCAAGCCCGACGCGCTGCCCGAGGGCGACGACGCGCACGAGCGCGCCGCCGCGCAGGGCAGGGTGACGGCGTGGTCGAAGCTGGTGCACCTGTACGAATCCAGCCTGGACTGGGTGCTGCGCCACCAGCGCATGACCCTGGGCATCGCGCTGGGCTCGGTGGCGCTGACCGTGCTGCTGTACATCGCCATCCCCAAGGGCCTGCTGCCCGACCAGGACACCGGCATGGTCAGCGGCGTGGTCATCGCCGACCAGAACGTGGCCTTCGAGCAGATGCAGCAGCGCACCCGGGCCGTGGCCGAGGCGCTGCGCCAGGACGAGGCGGTGACCGGCGTCGCCGCCTACATCGGCGCCGGCTCGATGAACCCCACGCTCAACCAGGGCCAGCTCAACATCGTGCTCAAGGACCGTGGCGAACGCGGCAGCCTGGACGTGATCCTGCCGCGGCTGCAGGCCGCCGCCGCGCACATCCCCGGCGTGGCGCTGTACCTCAAGCCGGTGCAGGACGTGACCCTGGACACGCGCGTGGCCGCCACCGCCTACCAGTTCTCGCTGTCGGACATGGACAGCAGGGAGCTGGCCGAACAGGCCGCGCGCGTCACCGACGCGCTGCGCCGCCTGCCGGAACTGGCCGACGTGGACAACAACCTGGCCAACAACGGCCGCGCCCTGCACGTGGAAGTGGACCGCGACAAGGCCAGCCGCTACGGCGTGCCGATGCAGACCATCGACGACACGCTGTACGACGCCTACGGCCAGCGCCAGATCTCCACCATCTTCACCCAGCTCAACCAGTACCGCGTGGTGCTGGAAGTGGCGCCTGAATTCCGCACCTCCGATGCGCTGATGAACCAGCTGGCGATCGGCAGCAACGGCAGCGGCGCGCTGACCGGCAGCAACGCCACCACCCTGGGCCAGGTCAGTTCCAGCAACTCCTCCACCGCCACCGGCATTGGCAACAGCAATACCGGCATCGCGCTGGGCGCCGGCGGCACCATCCCGCTGTCGGCCATCGCCACCGCCACGCCGGGCACCGCGCCGCTGATCGTCAGCCACCAGCAGCAGCTGCCGTCGGCGACGATCTCCTTCAACCTGGCGCCGGGCTATTCGCTGTCCGAGGGCGTGGCCGCGATCAACAAGGCGGTGGCGGACCTGCAGCTGCCGCAGCAGATGCAGGCGCAGTTCGTCGGCACCGCCGCCGAGTTCTCCAGCAGCCAGACCGACGTGGTGATGCTGCTGCTGGCCGCCATCGCGGTGATCTACATCGTGCTGGGCGTGCTCTACGAGAGCTGGATCCACCCGCTGACCATCATCTCCACCCTGCCCCCGGCCGGCGTCGGCGCGCTGCTGGCGCTGTACCTGTGCGGCATGAGCCTGTCGGTGGACGGCATCGTCGGTATCGTGCTGCTGATCGGCATCGTCAAGAAGAACGCGATCATGATGATCGACTTCGCGCTGGACGCGCAGCGCGCCGGCATGAACGCCTTCGACGCGATCCGCCGCGCCTGCCTGCTGCGCTTCCGCCCGATCATGATGACCACCGCCGCGGCGATGCTCGGCGCGCTGCCGCTGGCGCTGGGCACCGGCATCGGCTCGGAGCTGCGCCGCCCGCTGGGCGTGGCCATCGTCGGCGGCCTGCTGCTGTCGCAGCTGGTCACGCTGTACACCACGCCGGTGATCTACCTGTACTTCGAGCGGTTCTCCGAATGGGCCGCGCGGCGCCGCGAGCAGCGCGCGGCCGCACGCCTGCAGGCGGCCGGCAAGCGCACGGCATGAACATCTCCGCGCCCTTCATCAAGCGCCCGATCGGCATCACCCTGCTGGCCATCGGCCTGTTCTTCGCCGGCCTGCTCTGTTACCTGCGCCTGGGCGTGGCGGCGCTGCCGAACCTGTCGATCCCGGTGATCTTCGTGCAGGCCAGCAACATCGGCGCCGACGCCGACACCATGGCCGCCACCGTCACCGCGCCGCTGGAACGCCACCTCGGCCAGGTGCCGGGCATCAGCACCATGCGCTCGAGCAGCAGCGACGGCCGCAGCATGGTGTTCCTGATGTTCGACACCAGCCGCGACATCGACGCCGCCGCGCAGGACGTGCAGGCGGCGATCAACGCCGCCATGGCCGACCTGCCGGCCGGCATCAACACGCCGACCTACCAGAAGGCCAACCCCAACGACGACCCGGTGATCGCGCTGTCGCTGACCTCGGACACGCAGTCCGTCGCCGAGCTGTACAACCTGGCCGATTCGCTGCTGGCGCAGCGCCTGCGCCAGCTGCCCGGCGTGTCGCAGGTGGACATCGCCGGTGCCTCCACCCCGGCGGTGCGCGTGGACCTCAACCTGCGCGCGATGAACGCGCTGGGGCTGAGCCCGGACGACCTGCGCAACGCCATGCGCGCGGCCAACGTGGCCTCGCCGCTGGGCTTCCTCAACGACGGCAGCAGCCAGACCGCCATCGTGCTCAACGACCAGGTGCGCAAGGCCGCCGACTTCGCCAACGTCGCCATCGCTACCCACGACGGCGCGGTGGTGCGGCTGAAGGACATCGCCACCGTCTACGATGGCCAGCAGGACGCCTTCCAGGCGGCGTGGTTCAACGGCAGGCGCGGCGTGCTGATGTACGTCTACCTGCGCAGCGGCGCCAACCTGGTGGCGACCGTGGACAGGGTGAAGTCGGAGATGCCGGCGCTGTCCGGCTACCTCGACGCCGGCACCACGCTCACGCCCTATTTCGACCGTACCCCGACCATCCGCGCCTCGCTGGCCGAGGTGCAGATCACCCTGATGATCAGCCTGGCGATGGTGGTGCTGACCATGGCGCTGTTCCTGCGCCGGCTGGCGCCGACCCTGATCGCCGCGGTCACCGTGCCGCTGTCGCTGGCCGGCGCGGCGGTGGTGATGATGGTGCTGGGCTTCACCCTCAACAACCTGACCCTGCTGGCGCTGGTGATCGCCATCGGCTTCGTGGTCGACGATGCCATCGTGGTGATCGAGAACATCATGCGCCACCTGGACGACGGCATGCCGCGCATGCAGGCGGCGATGGCCGGCGCGCGCGAGATCGGCTTCACCATCGTCTCCATCACCGCCTCGCTGGTGGCGGTGTTCCTGCCGATCATCTTCGCCCAGGGCATGCTCGGCGCGTTCTTCCGCGAGTTCACCCTGACCCTGGTGGCGGCGATCATGGTCTCTGCGGTGGTGTCGCTGACCCTGACCCCGGCGCTGTGCGCGCGCTTCCTGCAGCCGCACGAGGCGCACGTGCGCGAATCGCGCACGCACCGCCTGCTCGACCGCGTGCACGGCGGCATGCTCAGGGTCTACACCGTCGCGCTGGACTTCTCGCTGCGCCACGCGCTGCTGCTGGCGCTCACCCCGCTGCTGCTGATCGTGGCCACGTTCTACCTCGCCGGCGCGGTCGGCAAGGGCAACTTCCCCGAGCAGGACACCGGCCTGATCTGGGGCCGCGCCAGTTCCAGCGCTACCGTGTCCTTCAACGAAATGAGCACGCGCCAGCGGCGCCTGAGCGACATGTTCCTGGCCGACCCGGCGGTGAAGATGGTCGGCTCGCGGCTGGGCTCCAGCCGCCAGGGCAGCAGCGCCCAGTTCAACATCGAACTGAAGACCATGGCCGAGGGCCGGCGCGAGCCCACCAGCCTGGTGGTCGCGCGGCTGAGCGCCAAGGCCGCGCAGTTCCCCGACCTGGACGTGCGCCTGCGCGCCATCCAGGACCTGCCGTCCGATGGCGGCGGCGGTGGCGGACAGGGCGCGCAGAACCGCGTCACCCTGCAAGGCAACGACGCCGCGCAGCTGGCCGAATGGCTGCCGAAGCTGGTGGAGGCGCTGAGGCAGAACCCGAAGCTGCGCGATGTCGGCTCGGACGTGGACAAGGGCGGGCTGATGCAGAAGATCGTCATCGACCGCGAGAAGGCCTCGCGCCTGGGCGTGAGCATCGGCGCCATCGACGGCGCGCTGTACGGCGCCTTCGGCCAGCGCCAGATCTCCACCATCTACGCCGACCTCAACCAGTACGGTGTGGTGGTCAACGCGCTGCCGGAACAGACCGGCAGCCCGGCCGCGATCAACGACGTGTACGTGCGCTCCAGCAGCGGGCAGATGATCCCGCTGACCGCCTTCGCCCACCAGGAACCGGGCCTGGCACCGTCGCAGGTAACCCACCAGAACCAGTACACGGTGATGGACCTGAGCTACAACCTGGCGCCCGGCGTGAGCAGCGGCGAGGGCGACGCCATCGTCAAGGCCGCCATCGACGGCCTGCGCATGCCCGGCGACATCCGCCAGGCCGAGCCCGGCGGCTTCCGCCAGGCGCTGGACCCCACCGCGATGCTGATGCTGATCATCGCCGCCATCGCCACGGTCTACATCGTGCTGGGCATGCTGTACGAGAACCTGGTGCACCCGGTGACGATCCTGTCCACCCTGCCCGCCGCCGGCATGGGCGCGCTGCTGGCGCTGTGGGTGACCAACACCGACCTGTCGGTGATCTCGACCATCGCCCTGGTGCTGCTGATCGGCATCGTCAAGAAGAACGCGATCATGATGATCGACTTCGCCCTGGTGGCGCAGCGCGAGCACGGCAGGTCGCCGGCCGAAGCGGTACGCGAGGCCAGCATCGTGCGCTTCCGCCCGATCATGATGACCACCATGGTGGCGATCCTGGCGGCGCTGCCGCTGGCCATCGGCCTGGGCGAAGGTTCGGAACTGCGCCGTCCGCTCGGCATCGCGATGATCGGCGGCCTGCTGATCTCGCAGAGCCTGACCCTGCTCAGCACCCCGGCGCTGTACGTGATCTTCTCCTGCCTGCAGCAGCACTGGCGCGGCTGGCGCGCGCGGCGCCGCGAGCGCCGGAAGCAGCGGCGGATCGCACGGGCCTGACACTTCCAGCGAAGCTGGCGCAATGCCCCGATGGAACGCGATGGCAACGCCTCTGCCGGGCATTGCCCGGCACGGCGATCAGGCCGCCAGCTGCGCCAGCGACTCCGCCTGCAGGCGTTCGTAGATCGCGAACTCGTCCGCCACCGTCGCGCCCAGCGCCTGCTCGAATGCCTCGCGGTTGGCGCGGGCGGCGTAGGCGCGCTGCTCCTCGCCGCCCAGGTTGGACTGGAAGATGCCCGCCGCGCTGACCGGCAGGAAGTCCTCGTAGACGATGGGTTCGGCGGTGGCCAGCCCGCGTTCGATCAGCACCTCGGCCGGCAGCGCGCGTCCGGCCGCCGGCACGGCGCGGCCGGCCTCGGTCAGCGCGTAGCGGTAATAGCCCAGGCCTTCGCGGCGCAGGGTGGCGTGGTCGTCGGGGAAGCCGGCGAACGCGGCCTGCAGGCGCTGCGCGTAGTCGCCGCCGGTGCTGCCGGCACCGCCGCTTTCGCGCGCCTGCGCCAGCAGCGCGTCGTACAGCGCGCGGCCCTTCGGAGTCAGCGCCAGGCCGCGCTGCTCGATCTCGCCGAAGCGCGCGGTGTGGGTGCCGGCGGCGTTGTCCTCGCCCGACGGGAAATGCACCAGTTCCTCCAGCGCCTTGAAGCTGGTCTGGCGCAGCAGGATCGGGCAGTCGCGGCGCGGCGGGCCTTCGATGACCGCCTTGGCGGCCAGGCCGCGGGCGTGCATCGCCGCCTGCGCGGCGTCGATGTCGAGCGTGCGCGGGGTCAGGTGGTTGATGTGCGGGCCGCGGAAGCTGACCACGTCGGCCACCAGGCGGTGCGCGGCGTGCAGCGCGTGGTAGGTATCCAGCGACACCGTGGCTTCGTTGTGCCAGCGGAAGGTCTCCAGCGCCTCGACCACGAAACGCCATGCGTCCCCGTCGGACAGGCCGCCGTCGCGTTCGCACTGTTCGATCAGCTGCAGCACGCCCGGGGTGAAGATCGTGCGGCGGGACAGGATGTCCGCCGCCTGCGCGCGCAGCGTTTCGTCCTCGATCAGCTCCAGCCGCAGCAGCGAGGTGAACACGCGGAACGGATTGCGGTTGAGCGATTCGCCGTCGACCGGGCGGAATGCGGTGGAGTGCACCGGCACGCCGGCCACCGACAGGTCGTAATACCCCACCGGCTGCATGCCCATCACCGCGAACAGGCGCCGCAGCGTGGACAGTTCCTGCGCGGTACCGACACGGATCGCGCCATGGCGTTCCACGTCCAGGCGCTCGCGCTCGCCGCTGCGCTGCATCTGCGCCGCCAGCTCCGGCTGCGCGGCCAGCACGCCGGCGTTGACCTCGCCGACCAGCTCCACGAGGGTGCCGTACAGCGGCACTTCGGTGCGGTACATGTGCGACATCGCCTGCGAGAACAGGCTGCGGATGTGGTCGGCGGAAACGAAACGGTCGGCGGTCATGGCGGGGGCGCACGGCGTGGCGGGGGAAGCGGCCATTTTCGCCCGGATGACGGCCCGGGTCATCCGTCTATCCCCCGAAAACCCGTAGGAGCGGCTTCAGCCGCGAATGGCCCTGCCCGTGCGAGTTCCGGTCGCGGCTGAAGCCGCTCCTACGGGTGACCGCGGGCCGCGTCGCGCTCCGCGCGATCCCCCAGCTGGCGCCGCAGCAGTGCGTCCAGCGGGACCGGCCGGTCCCAGTGGTCGTAGCTGGCGACCAGCGCCTGGCGCACGGCGCGCCAGTGCAGGTTGTCCGGCGCCACCGCCAGGTCCTGCACCACGGCCTTCCAGCCTTCGCCCGGGTGGCGGGTACGGGCCTGCACCGGCTCGCGGCAGCTGGCGCCGATGGCCTGGCCCCAGAAACAGGCGAACCAGACGTCGCCGGCCGCCCAGCCATGCTGCTGCATCAGCGCCTCGATGTAGCCGCGGCGCGCGCCACCGTAGCGCACCACCTCGTCGACGAAGGCATCGGGATAACGCGCGGCGTACAGGTTGACGTCGGCCAGCTGCCGGTCGAGCCAGGCGTCGCCGGTGCCCGGCTCGTAGGCGGCGGCCGGCGTGGCCGGCGCTGTCTGCGCCGATGTGATGGCGGGAAGGAGCAAGAACGCGCAGAGGGGAGCGAGGAGCGCGAGGAAACGGCGGCGCAGCCGTTTCGCGCCTGCCGTCATGCGTTCCCCGTTCCTGTTCACGCCCTGCTCGCCTCGATCGCCGCCACCGCCTCCGGCCACTGCCAGGCGGTATCAGCCAGGCGCAGGCGCGGTTCGTCGCTGGAAACGCCGTGCTCGGCCTCGTGCGCCCAGGTGACGGCGTACGGGGTATGCACGCCCCAGCCGCCGAGCGCCAGCACCGGTTCGATGTCCGAGCGCAGCGAATTGCCCACCATCACGAAGCGGTCGGCCGGCAGGTCGAATTCGGCCAGCACCCGCGCGTAGGTGGAGGGGTCCTTTTCCGAGACGATCTCGATGCGCGGGAACAGGTCGCGCAGCCCGGAGCGCTCGATCTTCTGTTCCTGGTGGAACAGATACCGTTTGTATCTTACTGATTTTGCAATCATTTCATTGTACGATCCAGTAATCGAGGCAAATCTGGGGCAACAATGGCACGTCCTTCCAAGGCAGTCCTTGCAGCCAGGGCCAAGTCCAAGGGTCTTCTTGCTCGCGAATGGCCATCGTCCGTCCCCGGCGTGTTCTTTATAGCCGTAGGCGAGCCCCGATGGGCTGCACGCATCCGCTGGCAGAAAGATAACGCCGTCTACCGCGACAAGACTCACGTCTGGAAGCTCTCCATCAATCCCAAGACGGGCGGGTACACCGAGAAGGACCTGCTCCACTGGCAGTCGCAAGCCGAAGCATGGGCCAGGGCCGAGTGGTACGCGCTGGATAAGTCCGGCAAAGAGTTCTCGCGTAGCGCGCAAGCCAACGCCTGGACATTGAAAGCGCTACTGACGAAGTACTTGGAAGGCTTGGACGATGGTTCGATCAAGTACCGATCCTGTGTCTCCGATCGCTCGCGAGTTCGCGTCTTGCTCGGGATAGCAGAGAAGGGAGCCAACGCTCACAACAAGTCGTTCGCGCCCATCCTGGGCAAGACGATGGACGAGTTGGTGCCTACGGATTTCTACACCGAACACCCTCGATCACATCCCAGGGCCATCCTGCTCCACTACAAGGGTAAGAACGGCCAGCCCCCCAGGAACAATGCCTGCATCAAGCTGATCCAGACGATCCGCACGGTGATGGGCCACGCCATCCGCGAATGGGGGCTCGATCTGGACCTCACCAAGGTTCCACTGCCCCCACTTGCCAAGGATCCGGGTCGCGACGAAACCCTGACTGACGAAGAGTTCGGCTGGATCATGGATGAGATGAAGGAGTGCGATCAGGCCACCCGGGATATCGTGCTGATGAACCGCTACTCCGCCATGCGCCGCAGCGAGGCAGTCAGGCTCGACTGGGAACGCGTGGCGCCGGATAACACCTCTGCCAAGCTCACGAACACCAAGAGCCGTCGAGTGAAGGGCAAGGACTTGCAGCGTGAACGTATCGTCCCCTTTGCACCTGCGATCGTGGATATGCTGGCCCGTCGTCGAGAAGCCAGCAAGACGTTATCGGGGGCCGTGTTCCTCACGTCCGCCGGCAATCGGATCTGGGCTGATGCTGTCACCAAAGCATGGGAGCGGGCTCGGCGTCGGGCTGCGAAGAAGCACGATGCGCCTCTCATGTTGAACAAACGGCTTCACGACCTGAGGCATACCCGCATCACGGAGCTGGGCGAGGACATGCCCGCAGCCATGATCGCCAAGATGTCCGGGCACGACGACCTAGCATCGTTCATGCGCTACTTCAATCCGAAACCCGAGGCCATGCGAAAGAAGATGGCGGAGGCCGATCGCAAGCGATTGGCCACTGGCCAGTCTCCAAACGAGCCATCAGGCATTGAAGCTGCTGCTGCATTGCTGGCCGATTTGTCGCCTGAGGAGATGGCCCAGGTTATGGCGAAGGTATTCGCAAAACGAACAACCACATAGGCATGAAGCGGAAAGATCCTTGACGGCCATAGTGGCAACCAGAAGATAGGGCTGCGCTCGGGCTCTCCCCTTCCCCAGCGCTGGGCTTCTATGCTGCCCTCGCCTTCGGTTCGCCGAAGGCGCTCTTTCGATTTTCAGCTGATCAGGTCTTGCAACGGCCTAGTCAACGCATGTCGCAGCACGCCTTACACGGAAGGAAGCCAAGCGCATGCAGTAGCTCGTCCGACAATAGCCCCTCCGGCATCTCAAGCTCGATCCTATGGACGTTGAAGACCAGTATCTTGATCGCCTTCTTCAGCTTCAACAGCTCCACAAACATCTGCCTTCGGCCCGGATCCAGGCGCGCATCCTTGGTTCTTCCATAGAGCGATTTCGGGGGGGCATACAGGTAGCTGCTTAGTCCGTTGGCCTGAGCGTACCTTCGCAGCTTCTCCGCCTCCCGGTCGATTTCCTCAAGCAACTCCTGCTCTTTCTGATCCTCAACACTCTCCGGATCCTCATCCGACGAATAAGAAACCGCTTTCGGCGCGATTGAAACGCGGAATTTGCTGCCAACGTGTGCCCAGAAGATGTCGATCGGACGATCCTTGTATTTAGGCCACTCCCTGTCGCAGAACTCCTGGAACTCTCTCACCTGCTCATCGCCTAGCTCGGCGATTTCCGGCGGTGTCTCGAAGTTCTTGAAGGCCGCTTTCAAGAACTCGCAGTCTTGCTTCGTGTGGTAGCGCGGGGTGTTCACTTTCATCACGAACTCCGGGACGAAGTATTGCTCCCGCCTCTCCAAGTCCGCGCGGATCTGTGCAGCGTCGATCCTCACCCCGCTGTCGGCCCACTCCTTGACTTGGGCCAGCGTAGTTTTCTGCTGGTACATGAGCACGATCTCCTCGTTATTGAGGACATCGCGGAGGGCGAAGCGACTCAGGCCGGCCAGCGCGTCGTTCAAGCTCGGCTTGTCTTCGCGTGCGCGCGCAAGCCGATCCAACGACTTGAAGTAGTTGTACTTGGAGACATAGTGCATGCGCATCTACCTGTCGATATCAACGGCGGGCTGTGAACCTATTTTCATTCGTCTGTAAGGCGTTCTTGATAGCTCGAAGCGCCTCGCTGGCGTACTTGATCGCGCCCTCCTCATTCAAGAGATCGAGCGCTGATCCAGACTGGATGCCGTTCGCGACCTCCTCCCGGATGAGCGGTTCGTTCTTGACGCTGCCGAGCAGGCTTCGAGCAATCTGCTGAGAAAGTCCGTCCGTGAACAGCGTCAGTACCGGCCGCTGGAATGCAGCGGTAAGGGCCTGAACCATCGCATTGCTCCGGTGCGAGATCCGCAGGCTCAGGACCTCGAAATCACCGCTATTGGATTCGACATTGGATGCACCGAGCGACGCGTACAGCTCGGAAGAATGCTTCTTCTTCATCCGTTCGCCCTCGCAAACCGCTCCGCAACCATCTGGTACTCGTGACTGAGGCCTCCGATGCGCTGGCTGTCTGGAAGTTCGATCGCATAGTAGTGGTCGAGTCTTGGGTTCGCCCCCCCAAAGAGCACATCGGACCAGCTACCCGCGTCCAGATAGTGGGTCCCCATGAGCGCGTCCGCATGCCTGGCCACCAGCGCCGCGCAATCCCGGTCGTCTTTGAAGAGATCCTGCAGCATCGTCCCGATCACGGACTCGATCATTGAGTTCAGGATCTGCGAGCGCGGGGTTCCCGATTGCTGCGCGATGGAATCAAGAATCCGCAGATCCGACTTGCGGATCTTCACATTCAGCTTTGGCATGGGGGTCTCTTTCGCAGCCTGGTAGACCTCCACCAGGGACGGACCGTCAGCGAACTTCTCGTGGTTGATGTCGTAGGGCATGGCTAGGGGTTCCGTATTGGTCGATCAGTCCCGCTTGAACTTCTTGCGGCGATGGAACGCGGTGATGAGGGTCTCGCCGTCGTGGACTATTCCGGCCCCACCGCTGCTACGCATTTTTTCCAGCTCACGGATCTCCTCCTTGCGCTTCTGGATCTCGCGGTCGATCTCCTTTTTCCCGAGCAAGGTCATGTCGCCTCGGCTATTGGGGGTCCCGAGGCAGAGGATGAGATCGACCTTGGTTGCGCCGATGCCGCGCTGCTGGGTTCGAGCCTGAAAGTGATGGGTTGCGTTCATTTCCCCGCTCCTGCGATAGCGTGAGGCCAATGTACTAGTCCATCTTGGATTAGTCAAGAGGTCGCAAAGGGATTTTTATCGCCGTTGAGTTCGGGGCTCTGGCCTGTGCTGCAGGCGCTCCACTTAGGCGTCCGCCTGCCCCGCAGGGCGGAAGACTGGCGGCAGCTCATGTAATGCCCATCCCGTGATGATGATCCCGGCCCCACTGCGGAAGGTGTTGCACCGCATTCTGCTTGCTCCGATCCACCCCCAGCTTCATACGCACCAATGCGAGATCTTCCTCCGCACCATAAAGCCGGTACTGGTGGGTCATCCGGGTGAACGCCACCAGCATGCTCTGGTTGTCGGTCTGCTGCGGGTTCACGAAATGGAACACCGCCGGCTGGCCCTGCCCCTGGCTCTTGTGGATGGTGTCGGCGTACCCCTGATTGAAATGATTGAACGCCTGCGTGCGGATCTCGACCGTGAAGGCTTCCCGCGTTCCGCGCGTATGGATCCGCAAGCGCAGGTCGTGCCCACCGTCGTTGGCGCGGATCGTCACCACTTCGGCGAGATCGCCATTGGTCAGTCCCAGGTCCGGTGCGTTCTCGGTGATCCGCACCCGATCACCACGCGCCAGCATCAGGTTCAGTGCCCGGCCACCCTGCCGGCCGACGATCCTGAACTCTTCGCCCTCCAGGACCCCGCGGTCGCGCAGGCCTGCCCGCAACCGCTGGGCGATGGCCTGCCCATCCTCGTGCGTGTGGACCAGCACCAGCCGGTTGTCGATGCCGTAGTCGCTGTCGAACCAGTCCAGGGCCAGCGCGTCCATGGCCTGCTGGCGCGTGTCCCAGGCATCGATCTTGTCTTGCGCTTCCAACTGCTCCCAGATCTGCTGGCTCTTGGCCTGAGCCTGCGCGTGGGATTTCGGGGCGATGTCCTTGCCCAGGATCACGCGCCCATCGATAGCGCGGTCGTAGAACCTAAGGGCCAGGTCCCGATCCTCAACGCGGTGCTGCCGACGCACCTCGGTCAGTTCGGCCTGCCCGAGGACCCCGGACACGAGCGCCATCCCCGATCCGGCACCGATGGGCTGGAGCTGCTTCATATCGCCTTGGAGTACCAGCTTGGCTCCGGCGGCATCGACGTGCCGCATCAACTGCCGCACCTGCTCGGTATGCACCATGCCGGCCTCGTCCAGCACCACCACATCGCGCGCATCGAGCACAACCCTGCCGTGTTCCAGTCGTTTCAGCAGCATCGCCACCGACAGCGATGTGATCCCGCTTTCGGCTTCGAGCTTCTGCGCTGCCCGTGTGGAGACGCACGCCCCCAGCAGTCGCTGGCCATTGGCCTCGAATGCTCGCTTGTAGAGATCGGCCACGGTCGTCTTGCCCGCACCCGCCACGCCGGCTAGCACGGCATGGCCGCCACTGTCGCAACACATGTGCTGGATCGCGGCACGTTGCTCGTCGCTCAACACGAACCCTTTCTCGGCCTGGTACTCGGCGATGACGGCATCCACCAGTGCAGCCGGTACGCGCTGCGCCTGTTCATCGCGACGCGCATCCGCCCGCTGCTGGACTTCCTGCTCCCAGTCCACCATCCAGCGCGCCGACCAGCGCGAACGCGTGTGCCGACGTGCCAGGCGATGGCCACGATCAACAGCGGCAATCGGCGCGGGCGCGATCTCGCACATCACCGATTTCAGGCGCTGAACATCGGCAGCCAGTTGCGCGGGATCCAGTCCCGCACGCGCCTGCGCCACCGCCACCAGCAGGTCCTTGTCTTCGACGATGGCCTCATGCGCGTGGAGCCGTCGCAGGATGTCGGCATCGTCCTGGGACGGCACATAGATGCTGGCCAGGGATTTCAGGGCATCGAGGTCCATGGGCTGCGCCATCTGGCCCAGCAGCGCCTGCCAATGCGCGAACATCTCATCCGGACTCGGCTCGTCCTTGTGCTTGCGCGTGGTGCGCCAGGCCTGTGCGTGGTCCATGCCGTTCGCCATCGCCGCGCGGATCTCCGCGTCGCGCGTGGAGAAGTGGCGAATGGTCGCCTCCTCGATCCCGGCCACCTCCCATCGGCGTCGCCCCGTGTCCTGGCCATCCAGGTCCAGCTCAACATGCTGTGCCAGACCGTAGCCCAGTGCGCGCAGACCCTGTGCAAGATGCGCCTTGTAGAGGGCATCGGCCGCCTGCTGGTGCTCATACAGTTCCACCGGGTCGAACGTCGCCCATTGCCCATCGGCGCCCAGCGCCACACCGAAGATGCACGAGTGGGTGTGCAGGTGCGGATCGACGTTGCGATTGGCCAGGTGGTCGCAGGAGGTGATGACCAGCCCCTCGACCGGCAACACCTCACGCCCGCCCCTGCCGCGCCGGGTCTCCACCAGCCCCTCCACATAGGCCAGCGCCGCATCCACGGCGTGACGGTGGGCGGCCACGATCCGGCCGCGCTCCTGCGCGTCGGCCAGCGCCATCAACACCGACACGCTCTTGGGTGCCGAGCAGGTCATGTCGAACCCGACCCGATGCCCGCCGCGCCATTGCTCAACCGGCTTGCCGTTCGAGTCCAGCACCACTTCGCCATTGCGGTCGCACTTGACCGTGCGTTGTGGCTCGGCACCAGCGTTGCGGCACAAGGCCGTGCCATCGGGCGCGAACCCGCGCGCCAGTTGCTGCATCTGTTCGCGTGTCGGCTCGCCGTCCAGCCCTAGCGACTGCGCGCCCTTGCCGCGCCAGCGCAGGGTCTCTTCCTCCATGCCGGCCTCACCCAGGTAGTAGGCGGTCAGGCGTTCGGTGGCCAGCAGGTAATCGAGCACGGCATCGCCGCGTGCGTTGTTGCCGCGAGCCGTGAGCGCCTGGACCGTGATCATGGGCGCGCCCTACATCCCGAACGGCATGTCGAGCTGCCGGCGGATACGTTCGAGTTCCTGCGGATCCAGCGGCCGGCCTCCGTCGCCCGCAGTCGCGGTTGTTCCCGTGCGCCGCTCCTCCACCTGACCGCGTTCACTCAACCACTTGGCGGGCACCTGCCCCGGACGTCGCACCTTCATCGGTTGCCCCGGGAACTCGAGCAGCAGCAGATCGTCCTCCTGTTGGACGATCGCGCGGATCGCATAGCCCGGCGGGACCTTCGTCTTGACCGGCCCCAGGTCGCTGGTCAGCTGATGCGGGTACACGACCGGCGCCCCATCGGTGTGGACGACCGCGCCCTCCTTGTAGTTCATCGACGCCAGCTTGTGCGTGCCCATCCACTTGGCCAGCTGCTCGCGGGTCTCGCCCATGCCGACCTTGCAGATGACCTGCGTGCCGACCATCGAGGTCAAGGCCTTGACCTGGTTCTCGCCGTAGAGATCGCGCAACTGCGCCAGGTCCTGGACGCAGGCGACCACGACCACGCCCTTGCTCCGTCCCTTGTCCACCAGCGGCGCAAACTGGATCTTGCCGATGGACGACATCTCGTCAAACACGAAGCCGATGAAACGTCCCCGCTCGTCGTCGGGCAAGGCGGGCGAGATGATCTCCGGGACCGCCACGTTCACCAGCGCCGAGATGTAGGCCGCCGTCAGGCTCGCGTCGGGTCCGGCCTGGACGATGATCTGTTTCGGGCCGTCGTAGTCGTCGCGTACCCAGTCGGTGATGGCGAACCAGCGCTTGCCGATCTGCGGCCAGGCGCGTGCAAGGTCATCGACCACGCGCGTATACGCGCCGAGCGTGGCCAGGATGTTGAAGCTGGTCTGGCTCTGCGGATTGGACAGCAGGCCAAGCGCCTTGCGGTAGTTCACTTCCAGGATCGGCGCCAGCTCCTCGGCCTGCAGCGTGAGACGACGCGCCAGGTCCGGCCACGTCCAGGTCTCGGGTTGCTCGTTCTGCAAGGACATCACCGCGCCGGCCAGCACCTGACGTGCGGCCTGCGTCCAGAACTTGCCCGCGCTGTTGTCCTCCGGGATAAGGCTGTCGGCGAACACGGCCGCCTGGGTCGGCGTGCGCACGTCGCGGGCCACATGCCAGACCCGCGAGCGCGCATCGAAGGGCGAGAGGATCGACGCGTTCGGGAAGTAGGAGCTGAAATCGCCCTTCACGTCGTACAGGAACAGCTTGTGGCGACGCCGCAGAATCTGTCGCAGCAGACCGAGCAGGATCTGGCTCTTGCCCGAGCCGACCGAGCCGTAGATCAACACATGCCGCGACAGCTGCGCCTTGGACAGCACCAGGTCCGGATGTAGCGCCAGGTGGCCGGGGTCCTGCTCGCGCAGCGACACCGGTAGCGAACGTCGCCTGGCCTCGCGGACCGCCGCCTTGCCTTCGAGCAACTGCGGACCAGATACCACCCAGAGGTTCTTGCGCGGGATCAGTCCGAGCCAAGCCATCCCACCACCGAGGCCGATCCCCAGCAGCAGCGACAGCGACAGCCAACACCAGTCGCGCAACCACTGCGGGTTGTCGATGCGCGAGAAGAACGCCGGGTCCTGGGTAATGGCGCGCCACAGATCGCCCCACCCCAGCTGCCACAGCGAGAGCGGCAGGAACCCCACCGCGAACCCCAGCAGACCATAAGCCAGCCCCTGGTCCCAGCGTCGCACCGGAACGTCGGGGGCGATGTGTGGCCCGGGCATCCCCCAGCTGTCGTACACCGTTGGCTTCATGCGGTGCTCCGTTGGTCGGCCACCGCGCGCACCGCGTTGGACACCGCGATGGCGATGGCCTTGGCCTGGCGATCCAGCAGCGTATCCAGAAACGCCTGCGTCGCCTGCTGCTGATGCCCGATGAACTCGCGCACGTGCTTGCGCATGACCCGGTTCTCTTCGATGTTCTGGTTGGCATGGCTGCGCAGGTCGTAGCGCATGTCCTCGCGCATGGCCTCCAACGCCTCCACGAACGGCGCCAGCTGATCGCGTACACCGTCGGCCTTGTCCATGACCTTCTCGATGGCTTGGGCCATGTACTCCGACAGCGACAGCCCCGAACGCAGCGCGGCCGACACGATCCGCGCCTTGCGCTGTGGTTCGATGTAGATGAAGAGGCGTTCGCTGCGCTTGCTGGTCATCCCAGCACGCTACGGCGCACGTGCCCGCCGTCAATCAACCTCGCGACGGCGTTGCGAAACCACTCGAAAATCTGCGGATAGGCTGTGCCCAGGTGTCGCACACGCCGTCGGCGCGCCGTCGTTGCAAGTGCTTGTGGCTGCTGGCGCTACGGCAGAACTCACCCGTGCCACGCCGTCATCCGGTCTCCACCCTGGTGCGTGATGTCCATGGTTCGACTTGGCCGTGCAGCGCTACACCTGTCCTCGCTGGCAGGTCGCGCTGGTCAAGTCGCCGCTCGTCCATAGGCTTAGGTGCCATGCCACCGCCGTCCATCAGCCTGCCCGCATTCGTCCGCGCCATCGCGGAGTCCGACCAGTTCCGCCACGTGGCCCTGCCGGGTTTCGTGCGTCGGCGCGTCCGCTCCACCCTGGGCCCCGCGTGTCCACTGTGCGCGTCGCCGTTCGACCCTCTGCAACCCCGCAGCTCAGCGTTCCCAGTGGTGGCCACGCTCATCCATCCGGCTCTTGGCGGTCCTCTCTCGGAGGACAATGCGTTCGCCTGTTGCCGCCGTTGCCAGCAGCTGCGCCGCGCGGCCGACCTGCTGGCCACCGGCTCACTGACCGAGCCACTCCGCGCACAACGCGCCTCAGCCCTGCTCGCCAGCCACAATCACCTTGTGCCCCGTTCCCCCTCGACACACCCCGCCGACTTCGCACGGGCGTTGGCACAGCGCCACACCTGGCCACGCTCGCGGGTGTTCGCCGCACAGTGCGAGGGCGGTGTCTGCTACCTCGGCGTCTCGTCGCGGTTCGGCGACGCGCAGTCGAAGGGCCTGACTCGTATGCTCGCGCGCCTAGCCGGCGACATCGTCCACCAGGACCACAGCCTCACCGTCCACCAGCTGGACGAGGAGGATTTCCGTACCCAGGTCTGGCGCCTCATCGACACCAACGCTCTGGTCGTCGCCCTGGCCTGCCTTGGTCAACCCCGCGACTTCCTCGACTGCTGGTGGATCACGTCGGCATCGCCATCTGTCCTGCGCCTGCGCAAGGTCGGCATCGCCGTGCCCGACCCGGTCCGGCGCGCCACCTCATCGGCCCCATCCCGCCACTCCGCCCGCGAACGCCTGCGCCTGGAAGCGGACCTGCGCGATGCCCGACGACAGTCGGACCTGCTGCGGCAAGCGATCAACGATCAGCACAAGGCCTGCTGGCTCGATGGAATGGAACCTGCCGCCGGCAGCGCCGACCTCCTCGACACGCTGGACACGGCCGACCTCCGTTGTGTTGAGCTTCGACGCAGATTGCTCACTCTGCCTCCGCCTGCGCGTCGTCTGCATCGGCACCGATCTTCGTTTCCTTGAACCACCATTGGCACACCCCTCCCCGGAACGCCCGGCCGGTGATGGGGTGATGGGTCAGTTCCAGTGGCTCGACATGCCATCCTGGGATCCGATGTGAGCGAACGTCCCGAGACCCATCATGCCTGCGCCAACGGACGGCACCTGGCAACGTAAAGACCTGACTCATTGCAACCTCCTGCGCTAGTGGACGGTCAGGTTCCCATCCGCCGTCAGCCCTGTGTAGGGCAGCTTTATTGCCCTATCGGTTGTCGTGAACCGGCGCACGTACGCCAGCAACCATACCCGGCAGGCGACGTCGCCATCGGCGAACAGGATCTCCTGGCCCCAGCGATCCAGCGACCAGTCGCAGCCGAACGGCACACGCCGCGCATACGTCCTGGCCACCCATCGAAGCTGCTCGATGTCGTCGGCACTGGATCCCGCGAACGGCTCGACCCGGCACACGGTCGGCGATACGCGCCGCACCTGTCCCGGCACCAGTGCTGCACGCGGCCCACTCACGTCCTCGCCCACTTGCCGTTCTCGCCCAGGTACTCGATGTCCCAGCACTGGCCCACCGGGGCGCCGACCATCACCAGCGGCTCGCGGAACTTCTGCCGGTTGATCGGGCCGATGTACAGGCCGGTGTAGAGCGTGCGTCCGTTGCGCCGCATGCGGAACCGCAGGCGTGCCGGATGGCCCTCGATGCGCTGTCGCACCTGGGCGCGATCCGGGCCCGATGGATCGTGCGTCCGGTAGCAACCGCGGTGGCTGCCATCGACATAGTCGCGTGTGATGATCCAGCTGGCGAACGCCTCGCCCTGGACGGTGATGCTCGGTTCCATGGTGTCTTCCTCGTGGTCACGCCCGGGACATGCCCCCGGCGATGTCCCTTCTGGCGACCCCAGGCCGGCAGTCCTCGTGCCGTCAAGGGCAGGAGCACCGACCGCTGGTGCGGCCCGCAGCGCAGCGAGGACACGGGCGGACGGTGCGTCCCTTGACGGAGCCAGCGAGGACGAACGGCACCCGCCGCAGGCGCGGCGACACCCGCGCGATGGGCCAGCGACCCAGCCCGCAGGGCCGAACATTGTTCGGTCGTATCGCGACGCCGGGCGCGGTGGCCGCGCATCATGCGGCCAGGCCCCCCATGGATCAGAACGTGATCTCCATCGACGCCGGCAACGACGGCGCCACCTGCGCCAGTGCCTCCACCGACGCCAGATCCCGTTCCTGCTCCAGGTCCTGCTCCTGCGCCACCAGCGGCGCATGCCGATACCGCTCGATCTCCAGGAAGTCGCAGATCTTCTCCGCCGATGCCGCGGCCTGGTAGAGATAGCCCGGCTCCTCCTTGGCGATCTTGATCCACATCGACAGATACGCCGCATGCTGAGACGGGTCATGCCCGATACCCAGCTCCACCCCCATGATGTGGCTGGCCGTCTCGGCGATCATTTCCTCACGGGCATACGACATCGACCCGAACGCACCCGACAAGTCCCGGTTCAAGCGCGATGCATGCCCCGTCCAATGCGCCAACTCGTGCAGCGCCGTCACCAGATAGGCCTCCTGGGACACGAACCGCTCCGGATGCGGCAACCCGATCCGGTCCGAACCCGGCGCGTAATGCGGCTGCGATGTCCCATGAACAATGACCGCACCGGAGCCGCGCAGCAGTGCCTCGCACTGCGCATTGCGCGGCTCCGGCGCGGTCGGCTCCCTCGGCGGCACGACAGGCATGCCGTCGATCTGCTCGGCATTGAAGACGTTGAAGAAGAACGGCCTCGGCTTCGTTGACGCCGACACCACCCCGCCCTGCTCATCGCGGTCGGGAAAGATCACGTAGCGCAACGGCACCGACTTCGCTCCTCGGCGCACCTGGGCGCCGATGGCCTGGGCTTGCTTGAACGTCAGCCAGCGCGTGTCCTGGTAGCCGGCCGTCATCCCGGCTATCCACAGCATCACCATATTGCCGCCACGGTAGGGCTTTCCCGTGGTCGGGTTGTAGGGCAAGCCCTTGGTCAATGCGGGATCGCCAGGCTTGAGGAACGGCAGGAACGAATGCCCCTTCTCCATTTCCGCGATCAACACCTCGGCCTGTGCCTGCACCATCTCTGCGTACTTCATGACGACCCTCCGACTGAACGACTCACACGATCCGCGATCACGCTCCTCGCATTCAGTGCAACTCTTTTGCCCTATCCATCCGCTTCGTTCTGGCGATCCGCACCTCGCGTCCGTGTTCCAGCGCCAGCCAGACCAGGCGCAGCACCTGCTCCATGTCGTAGCAGTCGTCCTCGCGATCGCCGACGTCGATGCGCAGCACCGCACCACACGCGACCACACGAAAGCGAACGCCCGCCTCCTCTGCGTCCTGAATGGAAAGCGCCGTCTCGTGCATGGCCAAACCCGAAGTGATGACCGCTTCACCATAGGAACGGTCCGCAGCCCGGCAAGACCGGGACTGCGAACCGTGGCGAAGAAATGCGGCTGGGTCAGACCCAGCCGCGCGCCGCCATCGAGGTGTAGCCGGTGGTGGCTACCACGAAGTGGTCGAGGAGACGAATGTCGACCAGGGCCAACGCACTCTTGATCCGGGCGGTCACGGCACGGTCGGCAGCGGAAGGTTCGAGGCTCGCACTTGGGTGGACGTGTCCGAGGATGATCGCTGCCGCGTTGAGTGCCAGCGCACGCTGGACAACGATCCGTGGATGGACCTCGCAACCGTCGATGGTGCCTGCGTGGAGATCCTCGAAGGCAATCAGGCGATGACGGGTGTCGAGGAACGCGACCGAGAAGATCTCGCGCGTATGCGCACCCAGACGCATCTGGAACAGCTTGCCTGCCGTCGAAGGATCGGACAGTGCGGTCTGCTCACACACGCGGTTGTAGCAACGGGCCAACAGGTTCTCGGCGCGCAGCAGGATCTTCTGCTCGGCAGCGGTGAGGGGAACGGGGAAGCGCATGGGGTGTCTCCTGTCGCGCCGGGATTGGCGTGCGCAGGGGACGAAACCGGGGCACCAGGCGACGACGCACCGCAGGGCGCAACGCAGTGGAGCAGCCCGCAGGGCTTGCGTCGGCGACCGCCCCGGTAGCGTGCCCGTAGCCGTCCCGGCGCGACAGGAGACACCCTTTCCGCGTTCCTAGAACGGAATGTCGGAGGCCTGTTCCCGGTTCAGGGCCTTGGCCTGCTGCACCACCTTGCCGCGCGTACGCGGCCTGGCCGGCTCGGCGGCAGGCTTCACCTCTGGCGCGACCTCACGCCGAGGCAACTTCTCGAACACCCGCGGCTGGATGCCGATGTCCTTGAGTGCGGCGTAGGCGTCATCGATCGCGTTCTCCAGTTCACGCCAGTTCGGCCGCGTGTCGGCATACGGTTGCAGGGTCTTCGCGAGCGCCGGGTCGAGCGTACGTGGCAGTCCGAGCCGCGCACAACCGGTCATCAGTGCCAGCTCTCGACGCAATGCGGACTGCGCATTGGCCTGTGCGTTGTCGTGCTCCGGGAAGCGCTCGGCCAGCATCGTCCGCAACCGCGCCACGTACTGCTCCTGGTTGGGAGTGCGCTTGCGCGGCGCGATCAGCGCATCCAGTCCTGCCTGGCGCACTGCCTGGGCATCGGTACTTAGTTCGGAGTCCTGGGGCACGGCCACGCCGGCCACCTGATCGCTGTTGAACACCGTCATCAGGACGGGCTTGTACTCACCCTGCTTGCCCACCCAGGACAGGATCTTGGTGCCCATCTCGCCACGCTTGACCGTGCCTCCGCAGGCCCTGGCCTGGTCGAAGGTCATCCACAGCGGCGAAGTGAAGCCGTGCTCGGTCGCGGCCATCATCAGCTGGAGCGCGTTATCTCCCTGAAACGGGTAGCCGGAGACGCCTCGCGGCTCGCCGCCGATCTGCGCGAGTGGTGTGGCCTCTTCCTCCCAGTCCAGGAACAGCGGATGGGACGCGTTGGCCAGTTGGTCGTAGAAGTTATGGGCTTGTTGTTGCCGGTAGGTCAGTAGATCCATGGGACACCTCGATGAAGACTTCATGCCCCTTGCGCAACGCCCTGCGCACCAGCGCCAGACACTCGCCGACGGTGACCAGGTCCGCGTGCTCCGGCATGAAGTCGTCGGACAGGCGCAGGCGCATGTCCGTCTCGTTCACGCGGATCAGGAAACGGTCGGCCGCCAGCAGGATCTCGGTCTCGTTGAACATGGCCATGGCCCTTCTATGCTGGCCATCAGCCTAAAGGCGCGCCCGGCCTGCGCAAGCCGGGCACTGCGAAACGATGCGAGGAACGCGCCTGACATCGTCAGGCGCTCAACCCCGCCAGCTCCTGCAGCCGCGCCAGCTCCACCTGCTCGTCTTCGGTGAACTGGTAGTCGCGGTACACCGTCGGCACCTCCATCCCGAACGGATCCGTGCCGGCCACCACCGTGCATCGTCCCTCGGCCTGCGCACGCGCCTGGATCGCATCCCGCTTGGCGCTGGCCACCTCGGCCGGCGTGATGGCCAATCCTCGGATCAACTGCGTGCGCTCATTGCCCTTGCGTCCACGCACCTCGCGCACGCCCCCGTTGCGGATGTCCGGCCGGCGCTTGAACCGCTTCCAGAAGCTCTCGCGCGGGAACACGAACAGATGTGCGTTCTCGGCGTACTTGCAGTACGCATCGTAGATCTCGTCCTTGGTGTGTTCCACACCGGCCGACGGCACGATCTCGCACGCCTCGAACCAGGTCTCCACGCTGTCGTTGTCGGTGTGGATCTGGCGCGACAATGCCTTCACCGCCTCCGGCAATGCCGCACCATTCAACGGTCCGCCACGTTCCAACAGACGCATCAGCCCGGCCACGATCCAGCCCAGGAACAGCGCCCCCTCCCGCTCGAAGATCTTGCGATCCAGGTCCGGCGTGGACACGCCACGCGACCGTGCCGAACCCGACCACGGCACCACCACCAGGCGACGGCGCACGCCATCGCTGTCGTCACGGATCAGCGGCTCCTGGTTCGAGCAGATGATCCAGTACGCATTGGACTGATACTTGAACGAGGGGCGATGCTTCGGGTTCACCGACACGGGATCGTTGGAGATGATCGACTTCCACTCCTTCTCCGCCCAGCGGCCCTTCTGCTCGACTTCGTCCACCATGACAAAGGTGGCGCCGACCAGCGGTTCGAGGTGATGCGGATCGGCCAGCTTGTGCAGATCCAGCGTCGCCGAACGGCTGTGGAAGCGCAGCAACAGCTTGGACAGCGTGCCCTTGCCCGCGCCGCCATCGCCGACCCACCACGCCGCCTGCTGGTGGATGTTGGGCTGGAACGACAACGCGCACTGTTCCTGGATCAAGGCCCGCACCGCCGGATCCGGCAACGACGTGGCCAGGTAGCGCCCGAACAGACTGTCGGCCGGCACCTCGGCCGGTACGAAATCTTCCCCGTGCGCAATCCCGGCCGCCGCCTGGATCTGGTGCGTCAGGCCGAACTTGGGCTCGGGGGCTTCCAGCCAGCTGCGCTCCGACGTGATGTGGAGGTAGCCGTCCAGCAGCGGAAACACGACATGCCCCGGATCATGCGTGACCAGCGGGCGCTTGTGGTGGAGCAACCCGCACAGGGTCCTCCAGCAATCGCGCGCCCGACCGATGGACAGCTCATCCGGGAACATCCGGTTCATCCAGTCAATGGCGAGCGCATAGCCGTCGTTATCGCTCATCAGCTCCCAGTAGGCGTCGTTCCACCGCCGCACCAGCGTGCTGTTGTCCATGCGCTCGGCGGCGAAGTCGCCGAAGGCCCCGCGCATGGCGCTGTCGCACCATGCCTTCACCGGGTTGTCCCGCTTCTTCTTGCTCGTGGACGATGCAGTGGTAGGCGACGACTGCGCCGCCCCGGCAGCTGCGGCCGAAGCCGGGGGGGCGAACGGGAGCACGTTGCTACCTGCGGCGGAAGCGGCTTGACCGCCGCTTACCGAGTTCGTATCTTGTTGCTGCGACATAGTTCACCTCTGTGTTGTGGTCTCCGCCAGGAAACCGATTGAGTTGACCGAACCCCGCCGCTGCAACGGCGGGGTTCTGCTTATGCGGCTTTCGCCGCGATGTGCGCCCACACCAGGCGACGCACGTACTCCGACACCGACACACCCTCACTCCTCGCCAGCAGCACGAGCTGCGAGCGATCCTTCCGGCCCAACCGGATCCCGGTGTGGACCAATCGAGCCTCGGTCGGCAATACCGGCCGACCTCCTCTCTGGCTTGAACTCGACGACATCTGCGACATGCCTTGGCTCCTGTGGGCGATACCGGCAGCTAAGCAGGCTTCGGCATTTCGTCAACGCAGGCGAACACGAGAACTGCGTTCGATCCGAGCAAATCCACCACTGCCTGCAGGTCAAGGGTCAAGGCTTGCCACACCACCCTGACCACACCACTGACCTGCCCAAAACCCGCTGAAATCCACCTCCAGGTCAAAGGGTCAAGGTTGCAATCCGGGTTCCATTCCGCTTCCTTCTCCACCGCTCCGGCAAGGTCGGAACAGCATTCCATCGACGCTATGGAAACCGGGCCGGCCACCTTGACCCTCTGACCAAACCCGATGGGCACAGGCCGCATCGGGTCAAGGCTCGGGACAGGGGGAGACTTCAAGCGGCCTCCTCGTAGAAGTCATCGCCGCCGCTTTCCAGCACCCTGGCAGCGAGATCCACGATGTACGGGGCGTCCGGATCGAACGTGCACCGGCAGAGAAGGTCGCGCTCCACCTCCTCCCGGTCCGCATCCGGGTGCGCGGCCATGTAGGCCTCCATGAACTCGATCCAGCGATATTCGATGTCATGCATCGGCGTTCTCCTTGGTAGTGGTTGAAGTGTCTTGCGAGGCCATGAGTGCCTCCCACGCATCGCGACGGCGCATGTCTGTCTGCCGAGGTGTTGGCCTGGCGATCCCGGATTGATGGCTCAGCCTGATCTCGACCATGACCCAGGCGACCAGTGCATCCACGTTGGTGAACGCTCGTTGCTCGAATGCCCAGGACAGCAGCTCCGACGCTTGGCTCCACACCGCGTCTTCCAGATCCTGGCGGCCACCAGGGAACTCCTGCCGATGCTTCGTGATCACCTTGGCGATCACCATGCTGGTTGTGGCTGCGCTAGTCATGCTTGCTCCTTCGTCTGCATTGATTGCTTGTCTGAATGCTTCGTGTAAAACATATCCCCCCGCCCCCATGGGCATGCAGGTGGTCATTTTTTCCCTATCGCGTTCGGCGGTCGGTGCGCCCATGCCCTCCAACCGCCCCGGGCAATCGCATAGACATCCCTGCGCCACTTCATGTCCGCAGTCATATCGGGAGACGCCACGGCATCACGCGCAGCCGACTGCCTGTCGCTGCCTACAGGCAGCAACATGGACGCTTGAGTACGAGAGGGGTGGACAGGCACGGTATTCGTGCCGACCACGTTGTCGGCTTTCGCCGCAGGACATTCGCAGTGCTTCATTTGACGCTCCGTTGTTGAGGAGTCGCCATTCGACCGCGCCAGCTTCGTGTGCATCAGGGCAACTTTTTTGCCCTATCCAGAATGCAAGAGCCCCGCTCGCAGCGGGGCTTCGCTTTACATGATCTGATGCTTGGGCGACTGTCGCCGTCGTACCGGCTTGGTCTCGGCGGCAACCTGAGCCAGTACGAGCTGCTTCAGCTCATTCACCAACAGTCGATTGGCATGGTCAAACCGTTCCATCCACACGGACCGCTCGTCGACTTCAACCCATTTCCGCCGAAGCGCCTGCTCCAATGTCAGGCGTTGAATGCGCAGCCTCTCCGGATGCACCAGCGCCTTGTCCAGCAAGGCTCGTGGCATCCCCGCCACATTGCCCACGATCGCCCCACCGGTTGAAGTCATCCACAGCATGGATGCTGCCAGCGCTGCTCCCGCACTGATGGCGTCAGCGGCGCCCGCCTTCTCATAGACCTCCTTCACGGCCTGATACGCGGCGATCTTTCGCCACTGCTTGTCCCATGCCAGGATCTTCCCTTTGGGCGCCAAACGACTACGTCCGGTCTTGGGAAACGGATTCTCTGGAGGCTCGTTGTTCCGCCGAAATCTTCCCTCGGTCTTTGTCAGCCCGAGCCAGAAATCGGCACTCGTGATCTGCAGCTCTTTGTCAGGATCAAGCGCATCAAAAGCCTCGCGCGCCTGCTGCTTGCCTGCTTCATCCCGGCTGAACGTCTTGCCTAGCTTCTTGAAGAACTCGCAAGCCTGCTCGAATCCATCGTCGTCGTAGTCCTTTGCCGATTTCTTGTCGAAGCGACCCGGATACTTCGGGTAGCTGTCGTACTCGGCAACCAACTCCGTCCGGGTCGGCTTCTTGGTCGGCTTGCTCATGACTCTCCTGACCTCAGTCGAAGTCCAGCGACGAAATCCCAAGCACGCGACTATTCTCCTTGGCAGCGCGCACGGTCGTCTCGTCGAACCCGCGGCTGTCGGTCGCGTCGATGTCCACCTTGATCACCACGTGGGTGCCGTGTTTTGCGCTGAACAGCTCGACCAGTTCCTTCATGATGTTGGCGAACTTCAACGATGCACTGACTGGATCCAGCTCCGCCGACGCCCAGAAGTGGGTTGGCAATGCCGAGCCGGTGGTGCTCGTCGTAGCGGTGGTAGCTGCCGCAGTTCCACTCGTAGCCGTCGTCGAAGTAGAAGTTGTATCCGTCGCGGTCGGCTGACTCGTCGGCTCTGGCGGCGCTGGCCGCGTAGCCTCCTCATAGGCCGCCGCCGCACCCGGCTCGATCAGCAGCGCCACCTCCATGAACGGCGAAGTCGCCTGCCCCAGGGTGAAGCCCATGTAGCGCTCGCCTTCCTTGCCGCTGGCCAGCCCAAAGTAGTCGAGGCTCGCCGCGCCCGCAGCGATCGCATTGGACATGACGTTCGAGTTCTGCAGGCGCGGCAGGTAGAGGTAGCTGCACGACTTCTGCCACACATCCAGCGCCTTCACGTCTACGACGCCGTCCTTCCAGAACCACTGCTTGAGGAGGTAGTGGAGGTTCACCGGCGCCCACTGGGCGATCACCCACTCGTTTTCGGCCAGGACGCGGTCGATTTCCTTGCCAAGACCCACCGCGGCCGGGTTCAGCGCCTGCGCCTCCCACTCGATCTCGCCCACCGTGCCGTCCTTCCTGCTGACGGTCTGGCTCGGCGCCACCAGCCACTTGTACGTGTCGCGCACCAGGCGCTGCACCGTGTCGCGGGTCTGCTCCCTGTTCTGCTTGACCTGCCTGGCCTGGATGTTGTCTAGCGTGATCCGGGTCTCGTTGAGGTCGGTCTCGATGCTTCGCCAGGCCAACAGCGCCCGCACCGTTTCCTTCAGGTGGCTGACCTGATCCGCATCGGCCGCCAGGAACAGCAGCCGGTTCTGCTTCACGCGCGGCTGCCCGCCGCGGTCGCGCAGGATGGCCGCGGCCGCATCGCGCGCCGGGTTCGGGCCTGCGCCACGGGTCCAACCGGTGTTGGGCGCCAGCACCACCAGGCGCAGGTCCCATTCGTCCGGCACGTCCGCGGCAGGCGTGAAGATGTGGTGGTGCGCGATGGAGCCGCCGCCCAACACCTTGCGCAGGACGTCGGCTACCTCATCGAACACCTCCGGATCCTGGAAGCGTCGCTTGCGGTCCTCCATCTCACGCCGCAGGTTCGGCTTCACGTCCAGCCACCAGCGGTTGTTGCCTTCATTGAGGAAGGTCAGCCGCGTCTTCAACCGCGACAGCGCGTCCTTGAACACGTGCGGGGCCTGCCCCGGCTGGACACAGCTCAGGATCAGCCGCTCGGTCTCCACGCCTCGCGCCATCTCGTTGCCGGACACCGGCGCGCTGCCCAGGAAGATGCTGCGGGTGATCCGCCGGCAGGCCTGCACCGAGCCGAACCGGGCCTCCTGCGTTTCCAGCAGTGCCGGTTCACTGCGCTCGCCATCGACGTCGCGCGAGAGCACCGGGTCCCAGCCCACCGGCAGGTTGCTGGTCAACTCGGCGCTGACCTCGGCGTCATACAGCGGCAGGCTGCCGGGCAGGATCAGCAGATCCTTGTTGTCGCTCTGCCACAGGCGATGGATCACACGCGCCATCAGCTTCAGCACGCCGCGCGTGCGCTGGAAGTTCGGCAGCGCCGACCAGTCCTGGTACAGGCGCTCGAACACTTCCGGGTGGATCGGGTACGCGGAGCGCAGACGGTCGTAGTAGCGGCCTTCCTGCGTCTCGCCCGGAAGATCGTCGGCATGCTTCACGTACCAGTCGGCGAAGGCGCGGCAGACCGTGTCACGGGTGTCCTGATCGCGGATCTCGGTGAACAAGCGGCGACGCACGATCTCGAACGACTCTTCGGTGCTGACCGGCTTCCAGATCGCCTGGACGCGGGAGAAGTAGTGTTCCAGTGCGTGCAATGCGGCCACGCCGCGCTCGCTGCCGGCCTCGCGCTCGCTCTCCGGCAAGGACGCCAACAACACGGCCTGCGGCGCGGCCTTCAAGGCCTCGGTCAGCGCCTGGATGAAGGTGAGATTGGCGTCGTAGGTGCCACCTGACAGCGACTTGCCCTCCTCGAACTGGCGGATGTAGGCCACCAGCTCGTCGATCAGGATCACGCACGGCCCTGCCTTGCGGATCAGCTCGGCCAGCAGGTCCTTGCCGGGGTTGGTGCCGGTGGCATCGGCGTCCGCCAGGGCCGCATAGGCTTCGGCACCGCCCAGCTGCCAGGCCAGCTCGCCCCACAGCGTGCGCAAGGTGTGTCCCTCCACCCGGCGCGGCTGGCTGGGCGACAGCTTCACGCCATCCAGCACCACCACCTTGGCAGTCGGCAGGTCCAGAACGCCCGCGGCATCGAGCAGCTTCGGAATGCCCGCCAGGTCGCTCTTCGGCGCCTTGCCACCCACCATGTGCATGACCGCCAGCATGGTATGGGTCTTGCCGCCGCCGAATGCGGTCTGCAACTGGATGACCGGATCGCCGGTCTTGCCCGCCAGGCGCTTGGCCACCGATGTGAGCAAGGCGCCCATGCCTTCGGTGATGAAGGTGCGCTGGAAGAACAGCACCGGGTCCTGGTACTCCGGCGTGGCGGAGCCGTCATGGACGCGCGTGATGTCGGCTGCGAACTCGGCGCGCACGAAGGTGCCGCGGTGGACATCCTCGTGCGGAATGGCGACTTCACGCCAAGGCTTCAACGACATGATCCTCTCCCACGGTCTGACTGGTCTGCAAATAGGGCTTGAAGCGTTCCAGGATCAACGCCTGCCGCGCCTCGATGAACTTGCGGAAGTTGGCTGCCTTCCAAAGCTCCGGATCCTTCGGGATCAGGTGCTTGTCGAGGAAACCCGGATCGTCCTTGACCTGCTTCGGTATCCAGGTCTCCGGAAGCTCACCCGACTTGCCCTGAAAGCCGTTCTCCTTGGCCGTGAGAAGTGCCAGATTGGCGATCTGGTGTTGCTCGTCCGCCCAGTACATCTTGCGCGAACGTCCGGTCTGCGGATTCAGTTCCTTCTGACTGTTGAGGAAGCTCTGGGGGAAGATGTGATCCTGCTGCGGCAGATTGTCTTCCAGCGCCGGCTCGTAGTCGAAGGCGCGGTACCAGAGATTGAAGATCAGGTGCGACTGCGGCTTGCCGTAGCGGGTTCCGATGATGGTCTCCGGCGTTACCTCCAGGCTTCGGCCGTCGCTGCGGATGATGTGGAAAATCTCATCCAGCTCGAAGGCCTTGCGCTCGTCGATGGACTTCACGCAGCGGTCAATCAGGTTATCAGGCGTGCCACTGAACGCGCCTGTCAACATCGTCCGCAACACGTAGTCCTCGCGACCAGCAGTGGCATTCCACTGGTCCGGATACTTGTAGCGCAGGTAGATCAGCGGGATCAGGCCCAGGTACGAGGGAACCGCTTTGTCGCTCTTCAGGAAGGTCTTTCCGTGCAGGAAGTCCCTGACAGCCTTGATGGCGTCGGATAACGCGATCCAGTTCTTGACGAACGCCTCGCGCACTTCCGGCTTGCGGAACTTCGTGACCTCGTACTTGGCACCCTGCCCCAGCATGACCAGGCAGGACTTGAGGACGAAATCGCGGTCGAACCAGTATCCGGTGCGGTTCAACTCCTCCAGCAGCTCCTCCATCTCCTCGTCGGCCAGCGCCCATTCCGACGCCAGCAGCGAGAACAGCAAGTCGGACTTGCCCAACTTGGTGCCGCCGGAGTTGGCGCGGATAAAGATCTCGACCACGTCTTCGGTCGTGTAAGCATCCGGATCGTCAACGCCATCCAGCAGCTGATAGCTGATGTTCTCGTCGCTGATAAACTCATGCTGGGCCCTGGCGATGTTCTTCTGAACGCACTTGACATCGTCGTCGGACAACCCCGCCGGGCTCGCGGCGCAGACGTCCTGGGCTACTTCCATGGCCAGCTTGCGGCCACGCGACATGTCCTTGAGCACGTCCTTGAACTTGATCCAGGGCCACTGCGCACCAGCCGCAGGCAGGAAGCGGAACCGGTAGCGGATGTCTTCCGGCGAAGCCTTGGCGCCACTGAGCACGTCGAAGTGAAGTTCCCTGCCGTTGTAGCTGCCTGCCAGGCCGATGATCAGGCTCTGCAAGCGCTGCTGACCATCCAGGACCATGCCCTTGGCGTCCGCGTTCTCCATCACGTAGGCGTCGGAGACCTTGAGGCTGTCCTTCCAGTCGGTGATGAACTTGCGGTGCTTCACCTTCTCGCGCGTGCGCCAGACCAGCAGCGTGCTGATCGGATACTCGCGCATGATCGAGTCGAACAGCTTCTCGATCTGCTCCTCGCTCCAAACGAACGGGCGCTGGATGTTCGGCAGCCACAAGCCACCATTGCTCTCCGCGTCGTTGAGCGCACGGACGATCTTCCAGATGGTGTTGCGTTCATTTCGCATGCGTGGCCTCCCCCCAGAGGCACGATGTTCGGTAAGCGTGTTCGAGTGTGAGCGTGGCCATCAGACGTCGAAGCTCCCCTGCACGTTGATATGCCCCGCATCGTGGCTGGCTGCTTCGATAGCGTGCCAGGCGGTGACCAGCTCGTTGTAGGCGCGGGCTTCTTCCGGCAGGCGCTTGCGCTCGGCGCAGGCGTTGTAGAGCCAGTAGGCCAAGCGGCGGATGTCACCGGATTTCTCGGGCATGCGCGCCAGCAGTGAACCGGCGGCGCTTTCGCCACCTGCGTTGTAGGCACGGATCAGCTGATGCAGGGCTTCCCAGACCGGGGTGCGGTTGTCGGTTTGCGGGTCCCAGCCTTCCGGGTACTCGTCCGGCTTCAGCAGGCGCACCTTGCCACCGTCCGAGGCCAGCACACCGGCCTGCTTCACCGCATCCACACTGGTGGCCTTGGCGCGGGCCAGCACGTCGGCGTTGCCGAACGCACCAGTGCCGAAGCCGACCTCGTCGAACCAGCCCAGACAGAAGTTGGTGTCGGCGTCGAAAGTCTCGCCACCCAACACTTCATCCACCTGGCGGTTGATGAGCATCAGCGCGGTCTTGACGCTCATCGGCTCGCCGTTGCTTTCCAGCACGGCGGCGTACTGCGAGAACACGCCCATGCCGGGGCCGATGGCGGCCTGCGCCAGATCAACCGGGGCGATGGGCGAGGCGCCATCGGCGCCGCCGAGCATGGCTTCCAGCGCCTCGCCCAGCACTTCCTTCAACTCGCGCTGGAACTCGCGCCGCGGGATCTGGGGCGCGTCATCCGGGCGGCGGCGACAGACCAGGATGATGCTGGAGGCGAGCGCGTTAGTGCCCTGTCCGATCATGCGGCTGGAGTTTTCCGTCCTCATCGGCCAAGTCCCTTGAATAGCTAGACCAGCCCTGAGAACCGCAGCAATAAATGTCTCCCAACCTGTAGAGGCGGTTCCTTCGTCGGCAGTATCGGATTGTTTGAAGGCGTAGTAGATCGTGACCGGAAACGCGCCATGCGCCTTGTCGGAGATGTTGTGCATCGCCGCTGTCATTCCATCGAGGAAGAATCGCTCCGCGCCATCCTTGCCGCCATGTCGGTACGGTGTAGCCACGAGCTCTTCGGCCTTCGGCACGGCGACCGTGGCGAACAGCGATGGGAACGTGCCGCGCAGGGTTCGCCTCATCCATACATAGAAGAAATCGGAGAGATCTGCATAGCCGATGTTGTCGTAGTACGGCGGATCCGTCGAAACTACCTTTCCAGATGAGACTTCTTGGGATTGCGCATCTCGCTGAACCGCCGCGCCCATCATCCAGGTCTTTGTTGCTTCAAACGCACGAATGAAGGCTCCGTAGATTCCATCCAGGAACACGACCCACGCACCTGAGCTATTCCCAAGTGGATTCGCTTCCGCGAAATCCCAGATCATCGGGATGGCCTGCCTGCCGAACAACTGGCGCGGACACTGAGCAATAGGCTCCCATCGAACGAGTGAATTTGACAGGTCCGCCATCTTGTCCAAAGCAAAAGACAAATAAATGCCCACCGCCTCCGCATACGCCATCGCGCCATCGCCACCGGCATCCAGTCCGCGGCCGTCGTCGGCCATGCCGGCCTGCAGCGCGTCGGCGCGGATCTTCTCGCGGGCCTCGCCCACCAGATCGGAGAAGGTGTTCAGCGCGACAAGCTGGCGCGAGGTAAACAGGTCGCCGAACGTATCCATGCCGTAGTTCGGCGTCTTGAAGTCGCGCGTGTTGTCCGGCAATGGGGTATCCGGCTTCCACGACGGCTTGGCGCTTTCCGCCAGCGCCTGCATCGCATCATCCGGCGACAGATAGACGCGACCGCGCTGCCCTTCGGCCACGACGGCCATCAGCCGCTGGCCCATTCGACCCGCCTTTCCTTCTCCACGAATGTGGTCATAGGACACTGCGACATCCGACATCAGGCAGATGAAAGCCGCACGCTTGCCAGCCGTGGTACCCGCCTTCGCGCGGGCCGGCGGCTTGCGTTTGCCATCCGCCACCTTGACCTCGAACCGGTAGCTGCTGCCTTCCACCACCGGCTCCACCCAGGCCTCCTTGCCCGCCTTGGTGGACAGCAGGAAAGTGGAGGCCAGGGGCACCTGCACGCTGGAATACGCCGGGTTGGGGCTGCGCACCGTGCGTGCCCACAGCCAGGCGATGACAGTCAGCTTCTGGCCGACGTACTGCTTCAGGTCCGGCCGGCTCTTGGCCATCTCTGCGGTGATTTCCACCTGCGGATACAGATGACCGATGCGCTTTTGCGCTTCCTCGCGCATCCAGTGGCCATAGCGGCGCACATCTTCGGCGAGGCCGCGTGCACCTGACCAGTCCTCGGCCATCTTTGTCTGCTTCTCGCCAGCCGGCACCGGCCCCACCGGCTTGCGGCCGGCGAACTTCGGCGGGATTTCGATCATCGCCTTGTTGATCAGCACCGCCACCGGGTTCAGGTCGCTGGCATGGCTTTCCAGGCCCAAACGCTGCGCCTCCAGCGGGATGGCACCACCGCCCGCGAACGGATCATGGAAAGCAGGCAGCTTCGCGGGGTTGAACAGCTCGGCGGCCTGCGGATGCTTCTTGTTGAGTTCGCAGGTCTCCGCCCAGCTCTTGCGGATCTCCGCCCGCGCGCGTTCCAGCACTGCCTCGTTGTTGATGTTTTCCCACTTCACCAGGTCGCGGATGATGTCGAACAGGCGCTCGCGCTCACGAGTAGCCTCCTTCTTGTTCACGCCACGGGTGAAGCCCTTGCCGGTCTCATAACCGGGATCGTTGACCATCTGCGCAAACAGCACCGCCCGCGCCGCAGCCAACGGACGTCGCGCCCACCACAGATGCAGCGTGCTGGGGTGGCCATGCCGAATCGACTTCTCGCGCGCAGCTGCAGCGTTGATGTCGTCGAGCGGCAGGGCGACTTCGATGAGTTTCTTGGGGGTCTTGATGTGCACCACTTTCAATCGTCCTTATCGGCCATATGGCCTGCATAGCCGCCACACTGGGAGCAGCCGTTTACCATTGATTCTTCGGGAAGGACACTCGACGGCGACCCGCACCATTCGCAGTTCTCAACGTCGCTCTCCTCGAATAGTGAGAAGCACTCCGTGCAGAACCACTCTTCTGTTTTCAGGTGCGCGACCGACTCGTAACTTTCACAATCGCCACAATTGGCCCAGACAGGCGGATCGCCATCCTGCGGACGATGGAATTCGATCAATCTTTCATCGTCAATGAAAGCCGCAATAGCGCCAGGCGAATACTTCTTATCGCAATAGGGGCACCAGTCGTAGGCTTCATCCAGAAGAATGGGTTTGTCACATTCTTCATTCACGCAATCAAGCGTGACAACCGCCGATGAATAGCCACAAGTCAAGCACTCACCACGCCCAATCCAAGCTGGCTCACCCACCTCGAACGACTTGAAGCCACACGACGGGCAGTCCATGAAGTGCCGCCCCGTTGCCGTAGCAGCCTCGATTTCATCGGCGAGTAACAAGAACCTTGGGCCCAGGGCTCTGGTCTGTTCGCGCATGCGAACATCCATCGCATCAATAGTTTCTGCGTGCGCCTCGAAGTGACATCTCCATCGTCCTGTCAACAAGCGACGCAAGTGCAGCCAGCCCTTCGCGTGCTCGGCGACGATTCTCTCCATGGCCTTCCGAGCCTCTTCGCCTTCGCCCTGGGCCACATGGGCAAAGTGAACCATCTGGTTGCGCTCCTTGCGCAAGCCATCGAAGCACTTGAACTCGTCATCCAGCAATCCGTCGCTGGCGATCTTGTTCAGGCGTTCATTCGCCTCTTTCAGACTTACCGACTGGAAGTCACCGCGCAGGAAACCAGCCTTGTCGGCCTGATCCGGCTTGACCACGATCAACGCCCAGTGCTCCTTCAACAATCGCGCCTTCAAGAACAACTCGACGGCGCTGTAAAAGTTGATGATCGAATACTTCGGATGCTGCTCCAACTCGTCGATGGATCGTCCGAGGAAATCGAAAGCATTGCGCACGACATCGTCGAACCGTTCGCTCATGCTGCACCCCCAGGCCCGAACTTGATTGCTCGCATGGCAATCACTTCCAAGTCGTCGGGCGCGCCAGAACGAAACCGTCCGGCTTGGTGATCTGATCGGGCAACTGGCTCGCACGCAGCTTGTCCTCGCCGATAACCAGATGGCCATTGGCCACCTTCTTCAACTCAGCGGAATGACGCTTGGGCGGGAATGCCACGATGACCCGCTTGTTGGGGAAGCGTTCGCGCACGCGGCGGATGGGCGTGGTCAAGTCGCTGTCTCCCGACATGACCAAGGCCACATCGAAGCTGTCGTCGAAGGCATCTGTCAGCAGCTGGATGGCGATGTTCACATCCGTCATCTTCTCTTCGTAGTCCGTCCATGCAGCGTGGCACTTGCGGCAGCTGCGCTGCTTTTCCAGGTAGTGCCCCAACTGGATGGACGTACCGCTCAGCCCCAGCGCCTCCAGGTAATCGCCCTGGCGCTTGCGGTCCGCCGTGTTGCGGCCGTTGTCGCGGATCCGGGCCGTGAAATAGCGGGTGGCTGCCAGGGTTTGACCCGGCTTCAGCAAGTTGCCCGCCAGCGCTGCTACGTCCAGCCAGTAGAGGCGCTTGAAACCGGCATTCTTCAGCCCGAAATAGAGGTTGAAGCCGTCCACATAGGCGATCACGCGAGCCATTCAGCCTCCTGACCGGCGCCCGTGCACCGCTTGACAGCGGTCAAGCCCGCTTGACAGAATGGCCCCCTAACCCCGCCGGAGATAGCATCTCCGGCCCGACGCCCGCCTCGCGCGGGCGTCTCTCTTTGTGCCGTCGGAAGCCTCACGCGCCACCTCCAAAGCAGGTGGCGCGCGCCAACAGTTCGGCCAGTTCCAGATTCTTGCTGACCTCCGCCCAGTCCGGCGCCTGCGACACAGGGCCCTGCAGGTAGTACGGGCCTTCGGTGCTGTCGTCCTCATTGACCAGGACGATGGCCAGCCAGAACTGCTCGGGCTTGTTGAGCGCGGCGATGATCTCGTTCTTGGTCAGGGTGATGGTGGTGGCGCCCTTGGCGCGGCCCTTCACTTCGATCAGGCGGTCGTCCGGCAGGGTGGCGCCATCGGGCGGCACCGCCGAGGTGATGTCCCAGCCGCACTTCTCCGCCGATACGTCGCGGGGGCTGAACCCCATCGCGCGCTCGGCTGCTGCCACCGCGTCCATCGCCAGTTGTTCGATGCGCGAGCGCGCCAGCGGATCGACGCTGTGCGTCGCTGGCGTGGCCGTGGTCTGACCGGCCTGGAACCAGCCTGCCGGCACGACCAAGGCTCCACCTACGATCCTGGGCGATGCCGGCACGATGTGGCGTTGTGCTTCCAGCTCCTGGAGGCGAGCGGCACGGCGTGCGGTCAGTTCTTCCGCACGGCGGATCAGGTTCTCCGGCTGGACCCGCGGCTGCTTGCCGGCCCGCACTTCCTCCTGCAGCGCGATGGCGCGATGGGAGAGGAAGTTGATCTCGCGGGTCAGCCGCTCATGCACGGCCTGGCTGACCTTGTCGATGTGACGCAGACGGCGGTCGCGCACGGCTGACAGGTGCTTGGGCACCAGCTGCCCGCCGGCCCATTCCAGCGCACGCTGTTCGAGGCCCTGATCCAGCCAGGCTGCGTCGAGCAGGGGTTTGGCCTGTTCGGTCTCCGCCTCGTTCGCCGGACGCAGGTCCAGGTGCGGTGCCCAGCCCGCAAACGTGGCCTCGCCGTTCGGCGTGATCCGCAGGAACTGGACCTCGCGCGATACGGTGCGCTCGGCATCGCCTGTTCCTTCGCGAACCTCGTGATCCACCATCAGCAGCAGGTGCGGTTCGCTGCCCAGGTCGGTGGGATCGACCAGCACGCTGCCCTGCTTCAAGGCCGGCAGGCGCGCCTCCAGGGTCATGTCGATGACGGCACCCATCAGCGGATGCGCCGGATGGATCAGGTCGGCCATCGGCTTGTGGAGTTGCCGAATGTCGCCCTTCTCGAAACACACCCGCGCGTACTTCGGCAGCACCGGCTGGCGGGTCTGGCCGATCCGGCGGTCGCGCTCGCGGATGGCTGCGGGGACGTGCGGCAGTTCGTAGCGGCCCTTCTCACGCAGGCGGGCATCGCCGCCCAGTTGCTCGAAGGCCTTCAGGAAGAAGGCGCGGATGAAGTGCGGTTGCAGCTTGCGCGCCTCGGCCTTGTCCATCTCTTCCTTGATGGCATGCAGCGCGTCCAGACCCATGTGGTTGTCCACCAGCGCGTTGCGCCGGAAGATTTCCATCAGCTTGGCGGAGTCCAGGCTGTTGTCGATGACCTTGAACAGGTCGCGCTGGACGTCCTCGCGCTCGCCGTAGCGGATGGCGTCCCACAGCAGGTCTTTCAGCGGCTTGCCGTTGAAAGCCTCGCCCAGCACATCGAACACGCGACCGCCCAGGGCTTGGCGTTCGATCTCGATTTTCTCGAACAGGCGCTGGAACACCGCGCCCTCGCGGGTCTTGTCGGCCACCAGGTTCCACAGGTGGCAGATTTCGCGCTGGCCGATGCGGTGGATGCGACCGAAGCGCTGTTCCAGCCGGTTCGGGTTCCAGGGCAGGTCGTAGTTGACCATCAGGTTGGCGTTCTGGAGGTTGACGCCCTCGCCTGCTGCGTCGGTGGCCAGCAGGACCTGGACGTCCTTGTTCTGGCGGAACTCCTCCTGGACGCGACGGCGCTCGTCGCGGTTGGTGCCGCCATGGATCTGGACCACGGCCTCGGGCCTGCCGAGCAGGCTGGTGATCTTGCTGGCCAGATAGGCCAGGGTGTCGCGATGTTCGGTGAAGATGATGATCTTGCGACGGTTGCCGTTGCCGTCGAACATCAACTCGCTGTCCTGCAGGATCTGCGACAACTGGCGCCACTTCTGGTCATTGCCGCTGTCGTAGAGCGCCCGGGCTTCGACTTCCAGCGAGCGCAGGGTAAACAGCTCGGCCTCCATCTCGACGATGGTGTCAGCGGTACTGGCTTGCTCCACCGCCTGGTCGGCAACGTTCTCGAAGTCCTCCGGCGACAGCTCGTCCTCGGCCTCGTCTAGATCGTCCGGCACATCAATGGCCACCACCTTGCCGTAGATAGGGCGCTCTTCGCCGGCCCGGTTGCCACGGGCGATCAGCTTCGTCTCCTCCAGCCGCTCTTCCAGACGCTTGCGACGACGCATGAGCGACTGATAGATGGCCGCAGGACTGGATGCCAGGCGGCGCTGCAACTGCGTCAGCGCAAAGCCGATACTGGTGCGCTGCTTGCCATCCAGCTGCTCAGCCCGGTTCCACTCGTTGCGCACGTAGTCCGAGACGTGCGCATACAGCGCCTCCTCGGCCGGCGAGAGATCGTAGTTGGCGGTGTAGGCCAGACGCGGTGGGAACAGCTTGGTGCCGTCGAACTTGAGCAGTTCCTCCTTCACCAAGCGGCGCATCAGGTCCGACACATCCACGCGAGTGGCGCCCTCGCGGAACTTGCCGTAGAAGCGATCACCGTCCAGCAGCGCCATGAACAACTGGAAGTCCTCTTCCTTACCGTTGTGCGGGGTGGCCGTCATCAGCAGGAAGTGGCGCGAGATCGAGCCGAGCAGTTCGGCCAGCTCGTAGCGCTGGGTCTTCTTGACCTCGCCACCGGAGAAGCTGGCTGCGCACTTGTGCGCCTCGTCGATGATGATCAGGTCCCAGTGCGATGCGCGCAGCTTCTCCTTCAGGTCGTCGTTGCGCGCCAGCTGGTCCAGCCGCGCGATCATGCGGTCGGTCTGGGTGAAGGCGTTGCCGCTGGCGGACAGTTCCTGCTGCTCACGGCTGAACAGCGTGAACTCCAGGCCGAACTTGTCGCGCAACTCGTCCTGCCACTGCCCGGACAGCGAGCCCGGTGACACCACCAAGATCCGCTGCGCGTCGGAGCGCATGATCAGCTCACGGATCAGCAGGCCGGCCATGATGGTCTTGCCGGCGCCAGGATCGTCGGCCAGGACGAAGCGCAGCGGCTGACGCGGCAGCATGGCCTCGTACACCGCCGAGATCTGGTGCGGCAGCGGCTCCACGTCCGACGTGTGCACGGCCATCATCGGGTCGAACAGGTGGGCGAAGCGGATGCGCAGGGCCTCGGCGGCCAGTTGGAAGGCCTCGCCACTAGCGGCGAAGGACCAAGGACGGGTCGCAGTCGCCTCAGCCAGCGCGGACTCGTCGTCCCGGAACAGCATCCGCTCGGCGATGGTCCCCGCTGGAGTGCGGTAGACCAGACTGATGGCGTCCGTGCCTGCAGGGGTGGCGACGACCACTTCCACCGGCCCAGCAGGGTCCACCCCTACCAGCCGTTGCCCCCTGGAAATGTCCTCGATCTTCAACCCATCGGTCCCCTATATCTATGGAGTGGCATTTTAGAGTGCCGCATGACGCTTCCGGACGTCTCAGCTTCAACTGAGACGCACCAAAGAATGCTGAATACAACCCCTGATACCAGCCCCCGGTATCAGCACTTGAGATCATCGCCGTGAGGTCGGCTGGCTACAAGCCGGAAGGCTCTTCGTCGCAGGACTCAGGCCTACGCACCCGAGCGGCGACTTCCATCAAGCCAGCCCTGCGGCGCTCCGCACGTTCCAGCAAGAAGGCACGCACCTGCTCGTCATAGAGATCCTGGGCCCGCTGGTTCAGCGCATCGGCAGTCTCGATATCGCCCAGCGCCCGGGCCACCTGCGCCCAGAAGCGGTCGCGATGGTAGTTCATGACGACGGCCTTGCGCCGCCGGGCACCGCCCACGATGACGGGTGGCGGTGGGATTTGCGGTGCTTTGGGGGTGGGCTCCAACTGTTCGGCCAAGTCGGGAAGCGGCATTTTCCACGTGCCGTCACGCTTCACAGCACCGGGAAGATCCCCATTGCGCATCCGCTCGCGCACCGTGTACGGGTGCTGCATCAAGACCTTGGCCGTCTCTTCTGCTGACAAATGCGTCTTCCCCGGCCATTGCCGGATCAACAGATCGAGCATGCGTTCGGACATCAGGCCCCCGACATCATCCTGTCCAGAGCCTCGCTGATCCGACCTGCGCCGTCCACTTCCACAACATGGCCCGCCCCGTCGAAGTCGTGGAGGACCTCATGCTCCCAGGTGGCGTGATACGGCATATACACGCCCCATCCTCCCAGCTCGATGACGGGAGCGATATCCGACTTCAGGGAGTTGCCCACCATGGCGAACTCATCAGGTTGGACCTCGAACTCTTTCAGCAGCCGGCGGTAGGTGGCCACGTCCTTCTCGGACACGATCTCAATGCGCTGGAACGCGGTCAATCCGCACAGCGCCACCTTCCGCTCTTGGTGAAACAGATCCCCCTTGGTGATCAGGACAACGCGGAAGCGCTGGGCGACCTGCTCGACGGCCTCGGCAATCCCAGGCAGCAACTCCACGGGATGAACCAGCAGGTCCTTGCCCATGTCCATGATCGTGCGAATGTCCTTGGCCTCGATCCGACCACCCGTCAGGTCGATGGCCGCTTCCACCATGGACAGGATCATGCCCTTCACGCCGTAGCCGTACTGGGCCAGGTTGCCACGCTCGGTGGCCAGGAGCGTTGCTCGCAGCCCCGCGGAGTCCAAGTCGATGTAACGGGCAATGATCGCCTCGAAATCAAGCTGCGCCTGGTCGTAGAACTCCTGGCTGCGCCACAGGGTGTCGTCCCCGTCAAACCCCACGATCCGGATCATGCCACCCCCGAAACCGTGGCAAAACCGTGGCAATTTTGGCTTACATCCGGCCCCATCGGACTACATGAACGCCCCTTTCTTCGGCGCATACGCAAGGCACAATTCATAAAATTCAATCGCTTACAGTTCTTGGCACGCCTCCTGCTTGGGGGTGCCTTCTGTTCCTGGTGGAACAGGTCGCCCTTGGTGATCAGCACCACCGGCCAGCGCGCGGCGATGGCCGCCACCGCCTCGCGCACGCCCTCGATCACCTCGACCGGATGCTGCAGGGTGCGGCGGCCGATCTCGACGATCTGGCGCAGGTGCGCGGCGGAAATGCGCTCATCGGTCAGTTCGATGGCCGCTTCGATCATCGACAGGGTCATGCCCTTGGCGCCATAGCCGAACACCGCCAGGTTGCGCCGCTCCACCTTGAGCAGGTGCTGCGCGGTGCCGGCGTCGTGCAGGTCGATGTAGTGGCCGAGGACGGATTCGAAATCCTGTTCGGCCTGGCGGTAGTAGTCCTCGCTCTTCCAGAGCGTGTCGTCGCCGTCGAAGCCGACCAGGCCGATGGATGAAGAAGGTGCGGATGCGGGGGATGCGGAAGTCATGCGCCACAGGATAGCAACCGCCCCGCGCGGCGGACATGGAAAGAGCGGCCAGCGGCCGCTCTCCCCGTGCATGGCGGCGGCGTGGCCGCCGCTGCGTCACTTCTGCTGCGAGGCGGTATAGGCCCGGTACTCGTCCGGGGTCAGCTTGCCGTCCTTGTCGGCATCGGCGGCATCGAAGATCTGCGCCAGGCCGGCATGGGCCTGCGACTCGGCGCGGCTGATGCTGCCGTCGCCGTCGGTGTCCAGGCTGGCCCACGACTGGTCATTGCCACTGGCCGACGCGTCGGCGGCGGTGCCCTGCTGGGCCTGCGCGGCCTGTGCGGCCTGTTCCTGCGCCTGGCGTTCCTGCTCGGCCTGCGCGTCCTGGGCCATGGCCGGCATCGCCAGGGCGGCGCCGACGGCGGCAACGAGGGCGAACAGGGTATTGCGGTTGCGAACGGTCATCAGGGTTTCCTCCTGCGGTATGGGTAGCGCACGGTGTTTCCGCACGCCGCCACCCTCGCAGGCCGGTCCTGAATCGCACGCACCCCGCAGAAGCGCGGAATACGCGGCGTTAACCAACACGCGGCGGCAAGCGGTTACCGCCCTGGTTAGCGTTGCGTGAGCTGCCGGTAAGGCCGGCATTCGGGTGTTCCATCGATGGCACGCCTGCGCGGGAATGCGGCCATTAGCCCGCGTCGCTGGCGTCGTCAGCGGCCGAACGCGGACTGAACGCCCGCCATCCCAGGCCCACGCCGACCAGCGCGCCGGCCACTTCCAGCACCACGCGCGTGCCGAGCTGGTCCGGATCGTGGATGCCGGCCAGCGCCAGCCGCGCATAGAGCGGCGACTCCAGCTGCACCATGCCCAGGTAGAACAGGTTCCAGCCATCCATGCCGGCGCCGATGGCGACCGCGGCCAGGCAGGCCCAGGCGATGGCGTGGCCCTGCGACAGGCCGGCGCGGCGGCAGACCTGCCACCACAGGAAGAACACCACGAAGCCGACCGCCAGCGCGATCAGGGCCGCTTCCAGCGAGCCCAGCAGTCCGTAGTGCAGTTCCAGGTTCATCGGTGTCGGTCGCGGCAACGGGGAGCGGCAGTGTATCCGGGCCGCACGAAACCCGTAGGAGCGGCTTCAGCCGCGACGGGGCTTTCCTGGCCGCATCGAACGCGGCTGTCGCGGCGCTCCGCATGCAGGAAGGCCCCTTCGCGGCTGAAGCCGCTCCTGCGGGAGGTCAGCGTACCGGGAAGTCGTAGGCGGTATCGGGCGTCGGTTCGGGGCGGAAGGTGTAGTGCCACCATTCCATCGGGTAGTTGGCGAAGCCCTCGGCGCCCATCGCGTCGAGCAGCCGTTGCCGGTTGCGGCGCTGCTGCGGGGTGATGTCGGGGCTGTCGGTATGGGCCAGCGGGTCGAAGCGGTCGAAGCCGGTGCCCATGTCCAGTTCCACGCAATCGCCCTGGCGGCAGTCGAGCAGGCCCAGGTCCACGGTGGCGCCGCGGCTGTGGCCGGAATGCTCGGCGATGTAGCCGTCCAGCAGCCGGCTCTTGTCGATGTTCGGGTAATAGCGCGCCTTGGCCTGCTGGTCGGCCGGGTCGTGCGCCCAGGCGACGAACGACTGCACCGACCGCACCGGGCGGTAGCAGTCGTACAGGCGCAGCGCATGGCCCTGCGCCTGCAGCGCGCGCTGCACGCGCGCCAGCGCCTGCGCGGCGGGCGCGAGCAGGTAGCAGCGCGGTGCGTCGTAGCCGGGCACCGGCCGGCCGGTGAAGTTGTCGCTGCCGGCGTAGCGCATGTCCAGCGAGAAGCCCGGCGCCAGCGTGGCGACGTCCAGCATGCCGGCCTGCGCCGGCGTCGTGGCCGGGGATACCGCCGGTGCGGCCGCCTGCGCGCCCATGCAGGCCAGCAGCGGAAGCAGGGCACAGCCTCGGGTACGCATGGCAGTCTCCTGTGGTCTGGCGGTTGCCGGGCTCAGTTGCGTTCGCGCAGGTAGCCGTTGAGGCCCTTTTCGCGCAGCCGCCGCGCGGCATCGGTCCAGTCCAGCGGCCTGCCGCCGTCCAGGCGTTCGAGCACGGCGACGATCGCCAGTTCCACCTCGGGCAGCTGCGATGCCTGCGGCAGGCGTGCGCGCTGGTCGATCGCCTCGTACAGCACGCGGTTGGCCTCGGCGTAGCTCAGCGGCGCGGTGTCGCCGTGCTGCGCGCGCCAGCGCTTGCCGTCGAGCACGGCGTTGACGTGCGACTGGATCAGGTAGGTGGCGCGGCCGATCAGCTTCAGGTTGCCCGGCTGTACCGCGGTCATGGTGTTGCCGACGGTGCGCCCGAGCCGCGCCATCACCGCGGTCGAATGCGCGTTGAGCAGCATCTTCAGCGCCAGCGTGCGATCCAGGCCGAGCGGGTCGTGGCGTTGCGGCAGGTCCAGCGCGATGCCCTGCGCCGCGCCGTCCAGGTCCTTCAGCGCATCGCGGGAGGCGGCGCCCTGCCCCACCGTCACGGTGAGCCGGCCGGCGCCGGCATCGCCGGCCGCCTGCCACCACTGCCGTGCGAGTGCGTCCACCGGCTCGCCGGCGTAACGCAGCAGCACGCCCAGGTCGCCCGGTTGCGACGGCAGGCGTTCGCGGTTGGCCGGCGACCAGGACAGGTCGTACAGGGCCTGCTGCTCGGCGCCGGCACGTTCCAGGCTGCGCAGCGCGGTGGCGCGCAGTGCCGGGTCGTCCACCTTCTGCTCGAACTGCGGGCGGTACTGCGCCGCGTCCAGTCCGTGGAACGGACGGTGCAGCAGCGCGTCCCACGCGGCCTGCGGCGTGGCCACCGGCGCCCATACGCGGATCCACGACGCCGGCGGCGCGGTGTCGGTGCGATCCAGCGGCGCCAGGCGGAAGGTCGGCGCGCGCTCGGTCACGTCCACGAACACCGGCATCAGGGTTTCGCCGGCCAGGTAGGTGGCATGGCGGCCATCGGCATAGGCCTGCGCCTCGCGCACGGTCCACTGCGCCAGCTGCGGCGCGCTGCCGGCCACGCTGCGCTGCAGCCCGGCGAAGCCGCGCAGCCGGCTTTCGATGCTGTCTTTCGCGTCCAGGCCCAGGCGCTGCGCGTCGGCCGCCGGCAGGTGCGGCAGCAGCAGCGCGCGCAGCGCGTCTTCCAGCACCAGGCCCAGTGCGTACAGGCTGGTGGTGGTGGCCTGCATGCGGGTGGAGCCGGTGATGGCCTGCGGGCCGGTGGGCAGTGCGATCTTGTGGATGCGCGCATCGTCGAGCACGCGCCGGCTGCGTTCGAACGGGCGCAGCACCTCGTCCGGGTTGTTGTAGACGAACCAGACGCGGTCGGTGCCGGCGCCGCGCTGGTCGGCGGCGGCCAGTGCGGTGCCGATCACCGCCGAGGTCTCGCCGCCCTCGGTCACCGCGAACACCACGTCGTCGGCGCCGATGCCGTCGTCGCGCATCTGCAGCGCGCCGATCAGCTGCAGGTCCTCGAAGCCTTCCAGCGAACTGATCAGCGCGCGGTCGCCGCCGGTGATCTCGCCGCGCACGCGCTCGCCCAGGTCCGCCGGCAGCCGGGCGGCGAT
>Ga0182741_1000591_pt1 | contig 53220 bp, 48 predicted proteins | sample eDN5th37CBELigOP_FD_128874 | JGI IMG/M metagenome (GOLD analysis project Ga0182741, IMG submission 128874) | Enriched Organic Plus compost microbial communities from Emeryville, California, USA - eDNA 5th pass 37_C BE-Lig OP (version 2) (version 2) ... | reverse complement strand
CGCGGCCCACGCCGGAACGGATGACGAGAGCCCGGTGCCGGATGCCTCGTACGGGTACATATCGGCGGCGATGTCGAGACCCTGGGCGCGGGCCTCGGTGATGCGCTCGATCACGGCGGGCATGAACTCCCACGAGCCTTTGCCGGACGCCTTCAGGTGGTAGATCTCGGTGATCACACCGGAATCCTTCGCGATCCCGATCGTCTCCTCCAGCGCCTCGAGGATGCGGGCGCTTTCTGACCGCATGTGCGTGATGTGGACGCCGTTGTATGCGGCGACCACCTTCATCACCTCGGTCAGCTCATGGGTCGAGGAGTAAATGTTCGGCGGATAGATGAGCGCCGACGCGACGCCGAAGGCGCCATCCTCCATCGATTCGGCGGTGATCCGCCGCATCTCGGCCAGCTGCTCCTCGGTCGGCTCGCCCATCGATTCGCCCATGGCGTATTCACGGACCGTCCCGCCCCCGAGGAATGAGCCGACGTTGACGGAGACCCCCTTGTCTTCGAGAAAGGCGAGCCAGTCGCCGAAGCGCTTCCAGGTCCGCACGACCTCGCCCCATTCCTTTGCTTCGTCGTCTTGAAGTCGGTGGACGAGCGCGATACCGAACGGGTCGGAGACACGGCCGCCGAAGGGCGCAGGCGTCCAGAACTCGCCCATGATCTCGGTGGTGATGCCCTGCGTCACCTTGGACAGCGACCGGCCGTCGATCAGGAACGGGATGATGGAGTGGGACTGGATATCGATGAAGCCCGGCGCGACCACATGGCCGCTGGCGTCGACGACAGTCGCAGCTGTGTCCCGGTCGATCGTGCCGGGGGGCGCGACGCGCTCGATGCGGTCGCCGGTGATGGCGACGTCGCCATAGAACCAGGCGTTGCCGGTGCCGTCGATGATGCGGCCGCCGGTGATGAGGATATCGGTCATAGCGTTCTCCCGGAATGTGGCTCGTTTCCGTTTGAGGCATCCTACCGGCGAACCGCGGAACGGTGAAGGCGTAGAAGGGGATATGCTCACGGATCGGCGCTGCGTCCCGGAGCCGTGTTGGATTTCAGACCCACGGGGCGACGTTGAATCGGCCTCTACCGCTTATGTACAATCTGACGTTGTTGTGAACGTACTATACTGACAACGTGTACTTGAATCCGCATATTGCGAGGGGCGGGACCAGGGGATGGACAGGGTGCCCGAAACCAGCGCGCGACTCAAATGGGGCCTGGCCATCGGCGGTGGCCTGTTGCTGGTCATCTTCATCGCGGCCGGGGCATGGTTTGCCGGCCGGGACGGTGGGGATGACGCTGGTTCTGGCGACCCTGACGTGGCCGCAGCGACTCCCACGATCCAGGAACGTGCAACTCCCACCACTCCTGCCCAGCCGCCGTCACGGCCACCGACCGTCGAGGCAGACGGGACGCCGAATGGCGCTACGCCCGTGAGCATCGCCGGAGCGACGCCATTCACTGTCTCGACGCCGGGTGTCGGCGAGACCGCGTGCGTTGATGGATGTATCGTCCGGCTCCAGATCACCGATGAGATCAACGCCATCCTCGCTGAAAGCGGCGAGCGACCCTCCTACGAGGGAAGTGACTGGATGTGGGCCGTCGTGTCCCGGGAGACGGTCGACCGGCTGGAGAGCGCGGGCACGCCCGTTTTCCTGGTCCAGGATTCGCCGGAGACGTTGTACCTCTATGTCACCAGATTGCCGGACGGCCAGCGGTGGCACGACGCCGTCCAGACGCTCGGCGAGGTGCAGGACAGCGTGAATGGGCACAGCATTGTCCGCGCGAGCGCGATCCCGCCGATCGTCACCGATATTGCCGGCGCCGGGATCTGGATCGAGAAGTTCCGGCCGGCGGCACCTGACGTTGCGGATTTCACGCCGGCCGGGACCGGCGAGGCGCTGGCGGATCATGATCTTGGCGTGCTCCTGCCGCAGGTCGACGCCGACAATCTCTGGCAGACGGTGGTGGACCTGCAGGGCATGAGCTCGACCGACGGGTCAGGCATCGGCACGAGGCAGTATTCGCAGCCGGGAAACGTGATGACCGCCGAGTATCTCTTCACGCGGCTGGAATCCTACGGGCTCGAGGTTTGGTACGAGGATTTCATCACCTGGGACGGGTACCTCTCGTCGAATGTCGTCGGGGAGATTCCCGGCCGTGACGAGACGATGGTCTACGGCGTGATGGCGCACCTCGACTCGATCGCGGAGTCGTTCGACGAGGCGCCGGGCGCTGACGACAATGCCTCCGGGGTGGCGGGGGCGCTCGAAATCGCGCGAATCCTGGCTGGCTACGAGCTGGACCACCCGGTCCACATCATCTTCGTGAACGCCGAGGAGACGATGATCATCGGGTCGATGGCCTACGCCGATGCGATCGTTCAAAATGGCGTGCCGATCGAAGGCATTTTCAACCTCGACACCATCGGGAATCCGGTCTACGGTACCCGCCTCATCCTGAATTCAGGACCGCAATCGGCGTGGATGACGGACCTGCTGATCGACATCAACGCGGGCTACGGGTTGGGGCAGGATATCCGCGCCTACCAGTCGGACGGGATCGTCTCGGACGACACGATGTTGCGCCGCCAGGGGATCGAGGCGGTGCTGGTCGCGCGTCTCCTCGCCGATGACTACGGCGTTCATCATTCCTCGGCGGACACGATCGACAACATGTCCTTCGAGAACACCGTCTCCGCCACGCAGCTTGTGCTGCTCGCGATTGCCGCCGTGGCGCAATAGGATCTGGCGCACCCGTCGCGCATCTGCGACGCACCAGGATCTGTCCATAATTGCCCATCGAAAGCGCCGGATAGTGATGATGCTCGTGATCTGGCATGTATCCGGCGACCCCGACCGCAGACGTGCATTGCCGGTCTGCCGTGAAATTGTGAGGTGCTGCCATGGTTGTCGTCATCGAAACGCCGGAGACCGGGGTTCCCATCCGGAGCTGGTTGCCGCGAGAGGAAATCGAGAAGGGCGCGTGGGAGCAGCTCGTCAACGTCTCGAACCACCCCGAGATCGGCTCCCATGTCGCGGTGATGCCGGACTGCCATGTCGGCTATGGCGTCCCGATCGGGTGCGTGGCGCCGACGATCGGGTCGGTCATCCCGAACGCGGTTGGCGTCGATATCGGCTGTGGGCTGCACGCGATCCAGACAGGTATCGCGTACGACCGGGAGCGGATGGACCAGCGCTTCTGGCGCGAGTGGGCAAGCCACGTTGCGCGGGAGGTCCCGACCGGGTTTGCCTCGCACAAGGCGCCGCAGAAGCTCGGGCCGCTCGACCGAAACCTGCGGGCGAAGGACCTGCAGCGGCTCCTGAGGGAAAAGGCGGCGTTCCAGCTGGGCACGCTCGGCGGCGGGAACCATTTCCTCGAGGCGCAGGTAGACGAGGGCGGCGAGATCTGGCTCATGGTGCATTCCGGCAGCCGCAACACGGGTCTGCGGATCGCAAACCACTACAACGGCCTCGCCGTCGACCTGACGACGCGACGGCGCCTCGTTGTCGGGAAGGATCTCGCGTCGTTGCCGCTCGTTCACGAGTGGGGACAGGACTACCTCCACGACATGCAGTGGGCGACCGACTTCGCGCTGGCGAACCGCAAGGAGATGGGCCAGAAGCTGCTGCGGTGGCTATGGCGGACGATGGAAGCGCACCGGATGCCCGTTACACACGATGCGCCGCTGCAGGTCATCAACATCCATCACAACTTCGCGCGGCTCGAGGAGCACGGCGGCCAGCAGGTGATGGTGCACCGGAAGGGCGCGACCAGCGCGGCGAAGGGCGAAATGGGCGTCATCCCCGGCAGCATGGGGACGCCAAGCTTCATCGTGCGCGGACTCGGGAATCCGGACAGCTTCGAGTCATGCTCGCATGGCGCGGGCCGGGTCATGGGGCGCAACGTCGCCCGGAAGTCGATCACGGCGAAGGCGTTCGCCGAGTCGTTGGCCGGGACGTTCTCGAAGGCGTCGATGTCCTATGTCGATGAGGCGCCCCTCGCGTACAAGGATGTCGAGATGGTCGTCGACCGGCAACGGGATCTCGTCGAGGTGGTGCATACGCTCCGGCCACTGATGACGGTCAAGGGCGACAGCAAGGCCCGGGAGGATTAGGAATGCCGGTGACTGTAGCCGAGGCACTCGGGATCGCGCGGGAGTGGGTGGCCGAAAACGCGGCGGATATCCGCGGATTCTCCGGCGCGTACACGGTCGGGTCCATCAACACCATGCCTCCGGACGAGCCGCTCCCGTCAACGTCGGATCTGGATGTCATGGTTGTCGTCGACATACCCGATGCGCCGCCAAAGCCGGGGAAGATGATGGTGGACGGCGTCCTCCTGGAGGTGACGTATCTCGCGAAGGAGGACGTTGCCGACCCGGAGCGTGTGTTGGGGCATTACCACCTCGCGCCCGGCGGGGCGACGGCGCGGATCCTGGCCGATCCGTCCGGGGCGCTCGACACGTTGCGGCAGGAGGTTCGCCGTTCGTTCGGCGACCCCGAATGGGTCTGGCGACGCGTCGGGATGGCGCGGGATACCGTGCTGGACCGCGTCGACGGGATCAATCCGGACGCGCCGTTGCATGCGCAGGCGATGTCGGTGCTGTTCGCTGCCGGGGGCGTGCCGCACATTCTGCTGGTCGCTGCAGGCCGGAATCCAACGGTGCGCAAGCGATTCGAGGCGACGCGCGCGCTTCTCGATGAATTTGGTCTGGGCGAGCACTTCGCCGGATTGCTGGCGTTGCTAGGCTCCGAGGACATTACGCCCGAGACGGCATTGGGCCATCTCGATGCGCTGGAGCCGGTGCTCGCGTTCACCGGGCCAGCGATCCGGACGCCGCTGCCGTTCGCAACCGATCTCTTGCCGCAATCGCGGTCGCTCGCGATCGACGGCAGCCGGGAGGCGATCCGGTCGGGGTATCACTGTGAGGCGATGTTCTGGATCGCGGTGACCTTTACCCGCTGCATGACGGTGCTGCACGTTGACGCGCCAGGACGCGTGCCCGATGCGGAACCAGGGTATCGGGCGGTGCTCGGCGACCTCGATCTGTCCGGGCCAGATGCTATCGCGGCGCGGGGAGAGCGCATCCGGGCGGCGCTCCCTGGCGTGGAGACCCTCGCCCGGGAGGTGAACCGTCAGGCGTGGTCGTCGACCTGACTTAGCTGATCCTCGCTGAACGACAACCAGCGATCGACGAGGTGCCACAGCACGCGGAGCTCGTCGTCTGACAGCGAGCCCAGCAGGTCGGTGATGATCTTCCGTCGTTGTTCCCGGAGCTCCTCCACCACGGCCCGGCCATCGTCCGTGATCGAGCCGGTGACGCGCCGGCGGTCGTCCGGGTGGTGGCGCCGCTCGACGAAGCGTCGGAGGAGCAGACGGTCCATGATGCTGGTGATCGTGCTGGGCGGGAGGCCCGTGCGCGTCGCGATGCGCGACATCTCGACGTTCGGCCCGATGCGGTCGAGGATCGTGAGGACGGCGAGCTGGGGAAGGGTGAGCTGGTACGGTGCGAGGATGCGATCCGCCAGCTGCAGGTTCCTCCAGTCAAGGTCTTCCAGCGCATCGCGCAAGTTGTCGAGCAGGCCGTCCCGGCTGTCCGTCGATGACCTGGCCTCGTCACGGAGCTCCATAGTCTCTCTCCTCCCTCATCCGGATACGAGCCGACTCGCTCCTTCGGCGGGTTGCCGGATGTTCCGGACGTCGCCGGGAAAGGACAGGACGTCCTCCGGGCGCTCTACCGGTTCAAACGGTCGTGGCTTGGCACGGTTCGTAGCAGTGATCGTTCGGCTTACCCGCATACTATCAATTCTTGCGCCAACGTGAACCACCATGCGCGGTTTCGTGCACAGGCCGTGCCCCCGCGAAGCATGCTTCGCGGGGGCACGAGGGGTTATGCCTGACCGGAGGCGGTGCCGACCGGCCCTGTCTGCGCCCCGGACGCGGTGTCGACATCGTCAGCGTCCGTCGGGTCATCATCGCGCTTCGACGCGAGACGTTCCTGCCACCGGCCAAGCAGCTCGTAGATGACCGGCACGACGAAGAGCGTCAGCAGCGTCGAGGTCAACAAGCCGCCGATCACGACCACGGCAAGGTCGGCCGCGATGAGGGCGCCGGACTCATCGCTGAGGGCGAGCGGGACGAGCGCGAGCATCGTTGCCAGAGCCGTCATCAGGATCGGGCGGAGGCGGACCTTGCCGCCCTCGACGATCGCCTGCTGCAGCGGCATACCCTTGCCGCGCAGCTCGATGACGTACTCCAGGAGCACGATCGCGTTCGTCACCACGATGCCGACGAGCATCAGGAGACCGATCAGGGCGGAAAGGCCAAGCGTCTTGCCCGTCACCAGCAGCGCCAGCAGCACGCCGATGATGGCCAGCGGCAGGCTGAAGAGAATGACGAACGGCGTCAGCAGGGAGCCGAACCCGGCGACCATGACCACGTAAACCGCGGCGATCGCGACGATGATGGCGAGCCCCATGTCGAGGAAGGCATCTTCCTGCTGCTGGGCGATGCCGCCCGCGCTGATGGTGATGCCTTCGGGCGCCTCGTAGTCGTTGATGATGGACTGCACATCGGCGATCGGGCCGCCGGTGTCGTCTGACGTGATCGCGCCGGTGATCGTCGCCGTGCGGACGCCATCCTGCCGGATGATCTGCGACGGGCCTTCGACGCGCTCGATCGTCGCGACGTTGTCGAGCGTCGCCTCGGAGGTCGATGAGACCGGAAGGGCCGCCAGCGACTCCGGCGTCATCTCGCCCTCGAACATGATCGTGACCGGCAGCGGCACGCCGTCGATGGTGACCTGGCCGGCCGGCATCCCGTTGAGCGCGCTCCCGATCTGTCCGGCGATGGCCGCCGCTGCGGTGCCGTTGATGGCCGCTCGCTGCGGGCTGACCTCGATCCGGATCTCCGGCTGGTCGCCGACGACGTCGTTCTCGACGTTTTCGACATTCTCGACGCCAGTGACCTGCTCGGTCAGCTCCTGCGTGACGCGGCTGACCTCCGCGTAATCGTCACCCTGGACGATGACGTTGATGCTGCTCGTGCCCGAGGCGGCCGACTCGAGGGAGGCGACCGTGACTTGCGGTCCCTCGACACCCGTCATGGCCTCGCGGAGCTTCGCGATCTCCGCCGGCCCGTCGGCGTCTTCGGGGAAGACCACGGTCATCGTCGCGCGGTTCCCGGCCGCGCCGGTGATCGCCGCGGTCAGCGTCTCGCCGCCAACCTGCGTCTGGATCGTCTCGACGTCGACGGCGCTGGTGATCAGCTCCTCGATCTCCGCCGCCCCGGCGAGCGTGTCCTCTTCCGTGGTGCCCTGCGGGTACTCAACGGTGACCGAAGCGGTTGGCTGGCCCATCGCGGGCAGGAAGGAGACGCCGATGAACGGCGTAAGCAGGAGCGAGCCGATCATCAGGCCGGCCGCGATCGCCAACGTCCAGAACGGTCGGCGAAGCGCCAGCTTGAGCGCCGGTTCGTAGGCGTTCGCCATGCGGTCGCCGCCCGGCTTGACGGGGCGGATGGTCTTGCGGGTGATGAAGAAGCTCGACATCACCGGCACGATCGTCAACGAAACGACGAGCGAGGCGAGGATGGCGAAGGTCACGGTGAGGGCAAATGGCTGGAAGATCTCGCCGATCAGGCCACCGACGAAGGCGATGGGCAGGAAGACGGCGACGCTGGTGAGCGTCGAGGTGGTGATGGCGAGGGCGACTTCCTTCGTTCCGTCGAAGGCGGCCCGGAGCGGGCTCTTGCCCTTCTGGACGTGGCGATAGATCGCCTCCAGCACCACGATCGAGTCGTCGACAACGCGGCCGACGGCAACGGCGAGTCCGCCGAGGCTCATGACGTTGAGCGAGATGCCCTGCCACCAGAGGAGCAGGAAGGCCATCAGCATCGACAGCGGGATGGAGATCGCCGTGACGAGCGTGCTGCGAACGCTGAGCAGGAAGAGCAGGATGATGACGATGGCGAACACGGCGCCAAGCACAGCTTCACGCACGAGCGAGTCGATCGACTGCTCGATGAAGATGGATTGGTCGAGGATCTCGATGATCTCGACCTCCATGCCGGCGGCATCGAGGCGCTCCTCGATATCGGAAAGCGCGTTGCGGACGCCTGCGGCGGTTTCGACCGTGTTCGCGCCCTGGCTCATGTAGACGTCCAACGCGATGCTCGGCTGCCCGTTGGTGCGCGCGATGCCGGAGCTCCCCGCCGGCGCGACCTCGATCGTCGCGATATCCCCCAGCGTGAGGGGCTGCAGGCCGTCAGCGCCGATGATCAGCCCCTGGATCGCCTCGATGGACGTCAGCGAGCCGTCGACGCGGACCGGCACGCTCGCGCCGTCGTCGTTGATTGCTCCCACCGGCGCGCTGATGTTGTTCGCCTGGAGAGCCGTCATGACGGTCTCGGTCGTCACCCCGGCGTCGGCCATCGCCAGGGGGTCAATACGGATCTGCAGCTCGTTGTCGGAGCCTCCGATGATTTCGACACGGCTGACGCCGTCGGCCGAGCTGAGCGACGGCAGGAACTCCGCCTGCGCGATGCTCCGGAGAGTGGCCGCGTCGGCGTCTTCACCCGCGGTCAGGCTGAACTGGTAGATCGGGAACTGCTGGAGGTTGATGCGCTCGACCGACGGCTCCTCCGCGTTGTCCGGCAGCGGGATGCCGCGGATCGCGTTGCGGAGCTCTTCCTGGCGGGCGGCCATATTGTCGCCGTAGTCGTACTCCGTGACCACGATCGAGAAGTTGCCGGACGAGATCGTCTGCGTGCTGATCACGCCGGAGAGACCGGAAACGATTTGTGTGATCGGCTGGGAGACCTGCTGGTCAACAGTCTCCGGGGCAGCGCCCGGGACGACTGTCACTGTCGTGAGGATGGGCACCTCGATGTCAGGGATCAGCTCCATCTTGAGCCGGGTGACACCGAAGATGCCGGCGAGGGCGATCAGGATCGTCAGGAGGACGATGACGGATCGCTGCCGGAGCGAAAGGTCGGTAAGCCTGTGCATTGGGCGTCCTTGGTCAGCGAGCGTGTAGATGAACGATGGGCTCCGCGTGCGCGGACCCGAACCCGAATGGTACGACATCGAAATATCTGCCGCAATCGGCGAAATACGAGTGATCGGCACGGTAAATCTGGCTGGACCAGGCTCCTGGCCCTCAACTACGGGAAATAGCTGGTCCCGGCCGCGACCCGGCGCTCGAATCGCCAGCCGGTTCCATCGAAGTTCGCGACGATCATGTCGCCGTGTCGCAGCGCCTCGCGCGCGGTAATGGTCGACGGGGCATCGGTGAAGAGGTGAGGCAGGACGGCGCGAAAGAGACCGCCGTGACCGATCGCGACGACGATGTCCGTTTCGCCATGGCGGTTCGGAAGGTCGGTCATGAAGGGGAGGAATCGTTCGAGTATGGCGCGCAGGCTTTCCCCGCCGGGGAGGCGGGCGTCGAGGTTGCCCGACGCCCACGCCTGATCGACGTCCCAATAGGCATCCATGCGCCAGGCATCCGCGCCGGTGTAGGGGAGCCCCTCGAAATCGCCGACGTCGTACTCGCGCAGGGCGTCGGTGAGCGTGAGGGGGAGTTCGAGTGATTTGGCGACGATCCTGGCGGTCTGGAACGCGCGAGGGAGCGGGCTAGTGTAGACGTGTGTCGGGCCTATCGATGCCAGACGTCGCGCGAGGTCACGCGCCTGTGCCCTGCCGAGGGGCGTCAGGTCGCCCGGGAGATCGACGCGATTCGCGAAGATGCCGTCGACGTTGGCCGTGCTCTCGCCATGGCGCGTGAAGATCACCCGGAGCGGCATTGTGGTCAGCCCTCGCCGTTTACCCGGACCTTCATGGTCACCGCCGGCGGTTCCTTCAGGGTCGCGGAGACGACGCAGTACTGCTCGGCTCGCTGGACCAGGCGCTCCAGCCGGTCGGCCGGCGCGTCAGCCTCGATGTCGATGATGACCCGGATATCGGTGATTCCGACCGGCGTGTCCTGATCGACGCCCATCGTGCCCCGGAAGTCCATGTCTCCCTCGACGGTCAGCTCCAGCCGCTTCAGCTGGATCCTCATCGCGCTGGCGACCATCCGGATGGTGACCTCCTGGCAGGCGGCCAGGGAGGCGAGGAAGATGTCGCCGGAGCAGGGGAGGTCGCCAGCGCCGCCGGCCAGCTCATGCGCGCTGGCATCCCATGTCGCGCCGGTCGCTGGCGCCTCGATCCGGACGACGCGGGGGTCATCTGAGTGAGGCGTGACACTCCGGACGGTCATTGTCGCTTTCGCGCTCTCTGGATCGCTGGTGAATCGCTCCTTTAGCGGTGCCTGAAGCTCGCGCAGGTTGAACGTGGTGGTCATTGCGTTGGATGGTCCTTTGAATAAGACAGCATTGAAGGCACAGTGTATCCCCGAACAGGCATCTTCGGAGAATTCAATGCCCATCCGGACCACCAGCGACCCCACATTGCGGTACACAGTGTCCGTACAATGTTGACGATGAGCGCTAGCGAGCGTTATGGTGAAATATCGGGAAGCATCAACATTGGGAAACGGGGGTCGGAATGCAAGTGGCGAACGCGCGAATGTCGGCGGTTTCTTGGGCGCGGGAGATGGTGGACGATCCGTCGACCGTCTTCATCGACACGGAGACGACCGGGCTGGATGGATCTGCCGAGATCGTGGATATCGCCGTGGTCGGGGTCGATGGCTCCGTGCTGCTCGACACGCTCGTCAAGCCGACACGCCCGATCCCGTCATTCGTCTCCCGCATCCACGGCATTTACGACCATCACGTCGCCGGCGCGCCATGCTGGGCGGATATCTATGACGTGCTGGTGCCACTGCTGTGGGACCGGCCGGTGGTCGTCTACAACGTGGAATACGACCGCCGCCTGATCCGGCAATGCTGCTCCCAATGGACCCTGCCAGCGATCGACGCATCCGCGCGATGGCATTGCGCGATGAAGGGGTATTCAGCCTACGTCGCAGGGGATGGACGAGGTCGCCGCCACAAGCTTGAGAACGCCGCCCGGTCCTTCGGCATCCAGCCGGGCGGTCACCGCGCGCTTGGCGACGCGGAAGCCACGCGGCAGCTCGTCTGGCGCATGGCGACGGGGTAGCTTGCCGCGATCCTCGTACCGCCGCACCTTGTGTGCGGCGCCCTGCACCCGGATGCGCCGCACACAAGGTGCGGCGGTACGGATGAGTACTCGTTCTCAGCCGCCGAGATAGAGTTGCCGGACTCTCGGGTCCGCCAGCAGTGCCTCTCCCGTGCCGGTGAAGCGGTTTCGGCCCAGCTGCAGCACGTAGGCGCGGTCGCTGATCTGCAGCGAGCGGACCGCGTTCTGCTCCACCAGTAAGAGCGTCAGCCCCTCGCGTTTCAGCACGCCGATTTGCTCGAAGATCAGGTCCACGAACATCGGCGCGAGGCCGAGCGATGGCTCGTCCATCAGGACCATCTTCGGGTTGCTCATCAGCGCGCGGCCCATCGCCAGCATCTGTTGCTCGCCGCCGGACATCGTCCCGGCGAGTTGGCGCTTGCGCTCGGCGAGCCGGGGGAAGAGATCGAAGATCCGCTCCATCAGGGTCGGAACCCGGCTCTTGTCCTTCAACGAATACGCGCCCATCTCCAGGTTCTCGACGACGGTCATCTCCCCGAAGACGATGCGTCCCTGCGGCACGACGGCCATGCCATGCCGGATGATCTGCTCCGGTCGCATCCCGATGACGTTGGTGCCGCCAAAGGTGATCGACCCCGATGACGGCTTCAGCAGGCCGCAGACGGATTTCAGCACCGTCGATTTCCCGGCGCCGTTCGGCCCGATGATGCTGACCGCCTCGCCGGGATGGACGACCATCGAGACGCCGTGGAGGATCTGTACCTTGCCGTAGGCGGCGTCGATACTATCGACACGAAGGATCGGCTCGCCCTGGTTCGCGGCCGGGTCCTCGCCGTTCTCGAAGACGCCCGGCGCGGCAACGGGAGCGGTGGCGTTAGCTTCCAAAGTAGGCCTCCATCACGCGCGGGTTCTCGCGGACTTCCTGCGGCGTGCCGTGAGCGATCACCGAGCCGTAATCGAAGACGTAGATGCTCTCGCAGAGCTCCATCATGATCGCCATCTCATGGTCGGTCAGCAGGACCGTCTTGCCTTCCTTCACCCACATATCGATCTGCTCCAGCAGCTTTTTCTCCATCACCGGGTTGACGCCGGCGAAGGGCTCGTCGAGCAGGATCAGGTCGGATTCGATCATGCTCAGCCGCAGGAACTCCACCAGCTTCTGCTGGCCGTAGGAGAGGTTCGCGGCGTATTCGTTTTTCAGGCGCGTCAGCCCGAGGTTCGCGAGCAGCTTCTCCGCCAGCTCCTCGGCGCCCTGGAAGCTGTCCGTCGTGATGACCGTCAGGTTCTCCAGCACGGTCATCGTGCCGAAAAGGCGGGTGAGCTGGAACGTTCGGCCCATGCCCATCCGGTTGATGACATGCGGCGCCTTCCCGGCGATGTTCTCGCCCTTGTAGATGATCTGGCCACTGTCCGGCGTTTCCAGCCCGGTAATGAGGTTGAACATCGTTGACTTGCCGGACCCGTTCGGGCCGATGACGCCCGTCACTTTCCCGCGCTCGATGCCGAGGCTGGCGTCGTTCACGGCCTGGATGCCGCCGAAGCGCTTCGAGACGTTCCGGACCTCGAGGATGATGTCGGTGGCGACTGCGCTCTGGCTCATATGCGTCGGCTCCTCGGCAGGATGTTGTATCGCTGCAGCAACGACGTCAGCCCGCCGGGCATGAACAGCACCACCAGGATGATGATGGCGCCATAAATCACCTGGTAGAGGTTCGGGTCCTGCTCCCACACCTTTTCGGAGACCAGCGTCAGGACCACGGCGCCGACGATTGGCCCGAGGATCGTGCCGCGACCGCCGAAGATCGTCGTCGTGATCGCACGGATCGTCCAGATGATCGCGAACACGGTCACCGGGTCGATGTACCCGACGTGCCGGGCGTAGATGGCTCCGGCCATACCGGGGAAGATCGCGCTACCGGCGAACGTTGTCGCCTTCACGTACGTCGTGCGGATGCCCATCGACTCGGCGGCGACCTCGTCGTCGCGGATCGAGAGGAGCTTCAACCCCCAGCGCGACGTGCCGACGACGTAGGACCAGATACAGGCGACGGCCGCGAGGGCGAGCATCGCGTAGTAGTTCTGGTTGTTGTGGAAGGTCCGCTGGATCTCTTCCCAGAATGTCTCGTTCTCGCCCGGTCGCTGCAACCGCAAGATCGGCAGGTAGACCCCGTTTCCGCCCAGCGTGAGACTGTCCCATGACAGCACGATGACGCGGGAGAGCTCGGAGAAGGCCAGCATCGCGATGGCGAAGTAGGGGCCGCGCAGCCTCAGCGTCGGGATGCCGACGAGGAGCGCGATGACGAAGCATCCCGCCCCGGCGAGGAAGACCGCGGGGATCCATGTCACCTTCTCGTAGTAGAGCAGCAGCGCGCCGATGTACGAGCCGATGCCGAAGAAGCCGGCGGTCGCGAACGACGTGTAGCCCGCGAAGCCGGAAAGCCAGTTCCAGCTCGTCGAGAGCGTGAGTACCAGCAGCACCGTCAGGGTCAGCGTGACGGTGTATGCCTTTGCGTTCATCGGAAGCCACAGCAGCACGATGGCGGCGACGATGAACGCGGCGAGATATGCCCAGCCGAGATATTTCTCCCAGCCGGGAAGGCGATAGGCCGTGGCGTCGAGCTCGTCCTGATGCATCTGGTCGGGGGCAGGGGAGGTGCTGGTCGACATGCTAGTCCTCCGCCTTTCCGAAGAAGCCCGACGGACGGATCACGAGCACCAGCAGCAGGATCAGGTAGGCCACGCCTTGCGCGATCTGCGTGTCCGTGAAGTAGGCCGTCAGTGTCTCGCTCACGCCGAGGACGATCGCGCCGAGGAACGCCCCGATGAACGACCCGAGGCCGCCGAGCACGATGATCGCGAAGCCCTTGCCGATGAACATATGGCCCATCTGCGGGCTGATGGTGAAGATGATGGAGATCAAGGCACCGGCGACCGCGGCCATGGCCGAGCCGAGGGCGAAGGTCATGAACCGGACCTGCCGCACGTCGATCCCACACAGCTGGGCGACCTGCGGATGCTGCGATGTCGCCCGGATCGACTTGCCGAAGGTCGATTGCTTCAGGAACGTCCACATCGCGCCGGTCACGATCATCGCGATGATGAAGGCGACGAGTCGTGACTTGGAAAAAGCGATGCCGAACACGTTCCACGATCCGGTGAGCGGCGAGTAGACCACCGACCGGAAATTCGAGGTCCAGAGATTCAGCGCGACCCCCATCATCAGCGTCGACATGCCGAACGTCAGTAGCAGCGAGTTGATCATCGGCTGGTTCACGACGCGTTCGACGAGCGCGAACTGGAGTAACCAGCCAAGGGCGGCCATCGCGACCGCCGTGATCGGGATCGAGAGCAGGGGATTGATGTTCCACGAGGTGAAGAGGAAGAACGTCATGTAGGCGCCGAGCATCATCAGCTCGCCGTGCCCGAGGTTGATGATCTTCATGACGCCGAAGATCAGGTTGAGCCCGGCCGCGAACAGCGCGTAGACGCCCCCCAGCAGGATGCCACTGATCACGACCTGTACGATGTCCATGCGTACCCCTTGTCGATGCGGCGTCCGCTCAGTCCAGTAAGCCCTCGTCCCGCAGAACGCGCTTTGCGATCTTGAAAGCGTCCAGCCCGGCGGGCATCCCGGCGTAGACGGCGACCTGCAGGAACGTCTCGCGGATTTCCTCGACCGTGACGCCGTTCCGGATCGCGCCCCTGATATGGATTTCCAGCTCGTGCGGCCGGTTCAGCGCGGCGAGGATGCAGAGGTTGTTGAGGCTGCGTTGCTTCAGGCTCATGCCCGATTCCCGGCCCCAGATATCGCCCCACGCATGCTCCGTCACGAGGCGCTGCCACTCGCGGTCCAGCTCTGTCAGGTCGGTGGTCACGCTGTCGACGTACTCGTCGCCGAGCACCTTTCGCCGCGCCGCGATGCCTCGCCTGTAGAGCTCGGACTGTTCCTCTTCCATGGTGCTCTTCTCCTGTTTGAGCGGGGCGAAAATCGCTTCAGCGACCGGCACTTCGGTCGTCCACCTCGTCGTCATCCCAACCAAACGGCCCGCGAAGCGGGGCGTGCGTGGAGGGATCTTTGGCCTGACCAGAAACCTGGTGTGGCCACTTCAAGGACCCCTCGACACGCTCCGCTCACTGCGTTCGCCTCGCGGCTCAGGATGACGGGTTGGTTGCGGCACGACGCGTATGGCCAGGCGTCATTCCCGTCAGACCGCTTCGCGTTGGACCCTTCGCTGCGCTCAGGTTAGCTGGAGGCCACAGCGGCCTCCCGTACGGCCCGAATTCCTACCGCTCGTCCCACGTCGGCGTCGGGAGGATGATGTCGCCCGTCACCTGGTCTTCCGGCGCGACGATGACCTTCTCGCCCTCCTGCCACTGCACGGTCAGCGGGATGTGCCCGACCTGACGTCCGGTCTCGTCCACGCGGTATTCGCCGGGGATGACGGTCGGCATCGTCAGGCTGAACAGCTCCTCGGTCAGCGCGTCGAGGTCGATGTCGCCGACGTTCGTCACCGCCGCCTCGAGGATCTGGCAGCCGGCGTAGCCGGTCGCGGCGTGGTAGTCCGGCTCGCGATCGAACATCGCGACGTATTCCTCGAAGAAGGCCTGGTTGCCCTCGGTCTCGATCTCCGGTTCCCACATCGACGGGCCCAGGACGTAGTTGGCGTCCTCGCCCAGCGTCTCGACGAACTCCGGCTGCGCCGCACCGACCGAGAAGGCGTACAGGCGCGGGTTCAGGCCCAGCTCCTTCGCTTGCCGCGTGATCAGCACCGAATCCGGCAGGTACGAGCCGCCGATGAGCATGTCCGGATCGAGGTCACGGATGCGCGTCAGCACGGACGAGACGTCCGTCGCCTGCTGCGGATACGACTCCTCAAGTACCACTTCGATGCCGACATCGTTGAGGTGCTGGACGGCGCCCTGGCCGGTCGACATCGGGAAGACGGCATCCTCGTAGATGACGGCGGCCGTCGAGTAGCCCTGCTCGGTCGCGATGTTGGTGACGATGTCCTTGAAGTAGTCGCCGGCGACCGAATAGACGCCGAAGACCGCCTGGAACCCACTCTCCCAGATTGAGTTCGCCGACGCGCCCGCGACCAACAGCGGGTAGCCGTATCGTTCGGTGATCTGGGCAACCGCCTGGGTGACGCCGGAGGCATACGGGCCCATGACGAGGTCCACCTCGTCCTCGGTGATCAGACGCTCGTAGAGCCGGGCGCCCGTGGTCGGGTCGGACTGGTCGTCGTAGAGCACCATCTCGACCGGACGTCCGAGCAGGCCGCCAGAGGCGTTCTTCTGGGCTTCCCAGAGGCGATAGGCCTCCTGCTGGTACAGGCCGGTGCGGCCGTTGGTTCCGGTGGTCGAGACGGATGCGCCAATGCGGATCGGGTCCCCTTCCGGCGCGGCGGCAGCCTCCGGCGAGGCCTGACCGAGCACGCGCTGGGCGTAGAGGGCACTCAGGGCGGTCGGCGCAAGGCTGAGAGCGGCGGCGCTCTTCACGACGCGACGGCGATTCATCGATGGCATGGCGGATCTCCTTGGGTGCGACAGACGTGTCTGCGTTGGCGAGATCGGACCGGCTCCGGGCTCGCGCCGAAACAGGCTCTCCGGGGCCGTGCGGCCCGGCGAACGACGCTGGGGATTCCTTCACCTCCATCTGTTCCGTGCCGGCGCCTGTCCTGGATATCCCAAGTGAGACGGTCGAGCGTCCCTCAGGAATTGCCACAGCAGGGGTCGGGCACGAGCGTTGGCGAATCTTCGATTGCGTTGCTTGCCCCTTGTTCTACCAGCCATGCCGAGGCAGTGTCAAACGTGGCGTATTTTGTCGACATGGCCACGCTACCCCGGAAACTACCCCGTTGGACGGTGATCGGCGTCCGGCCGCGCCATAGGCTTGGAGCAGAGTTCCCGATCCTGCAGATCGGATTCGCATGGCCAGGCGCCAGGCAAGGGGATGTGATGGCAACGACAATCGACACGCGCGCTGAAGACATCCTCGAGTCGCTGACCCGCGTGGTGGATCCTGCATACGGCATCAACATCGTCGATCTCGGCGTCGTGTATGGCATCGAGGTGTTTCATGGCAGGGTCCGTGTCGAGATGGCGGACCCATCGTCCGATCCTTCGTGGCGCACCGGGATGCCGATCGAAATCGAAGAGGTGCTTCGCCGCCGGCATCCGCAGGTCTCCGGCGTCTCGGTGGAGTTCGTCAACGAGCCGGAATGGCGGGAGGACTTCATCACCGATGCCGGCCGGATGCAGATGCGCCGTCCGGTGCGGCCAGCCTCGGGTACCGGGGACCACGCCCTGACGAGCGACGATGTGATCGATTCGCTGATGCTCGTGCTGGACCCCGAGGTCGGGATCAACATCGTCGACCTCGGACTGATCTACAACGTGACGGTCCTCGACGGCATGGTCCATATCCGCATGACGCTGACGACGCCCGGGTGTCCCTTGCACGACTCGATCGAGGCGGCGGTGCGCCGGGTGCTGGAGACCCGGCATCCGGAGATCCTCGATATCGAGATCGAGCTGGTCTGGGAGCCGGCGTGGGACGTTGACAAGATCACGCCCGCGGGTCGCGTGGAGCTGGGATGGTGAACTCCATGACTGACCGCGAGCCCATCCTCGCCAGCTGGAAGATCAGCGACGTCCTCACCACATACCCCGAGCTTCTCGATGTACTGGTCGATCTCACGCCGGCGTTCCGGAAGCTCCGGAATCCGGTGCTGCGAAAGGTGCAGACGCGCCTCGTGACGGTCCGGCAGGCCGCCGGCATCGCCGATCTGGAACCGGGCGAGCTGGTGCGGACGCTGAACCAGGCGGTCGGTATTGCGCCGCCGGACGACGAGGTCCCGGTCGCACAGGCTCGTCCCCGGGCAGTTCCCTCCTGGGTCGGCGTCGCTCCGGTGGTGCGCGAGCTGAACGTGACGGAGCTGTTGTCGAAGGGAGAGGGACCATTCCGCGTCATCACCCGTACCGCGCGCGAGGTCAAGGTCGGTGAGGTGATGCGACTCGTCACGAGCTTCGAACCCATCCCGCTTTATGATGCACTCGGAAAGCAGGGCTTCAGTCATTGGTCCGAGCGGATCGATGGCCCTGACTGGCAGGTGCTGTTTCATAAAGATCGTGAGACAGCGGTCCGGAGGGTGAACTCGAACATGAATTTCGATTGGGCAGACAGTATCGACGTAGAGGTGACGATCGACGTCAGCGAGCTGGTTCCGCCGGAACCGATGATCAAGATCCTGCGCGCGCTGGAGGAGCTTCCAGATGGCGGAAGGCTGCTCGTGCACCATGTGCGCCGGCCGATGCATCTCTACGACCAGCTCGACGAGATGGGGTATGCCCACCTGACGCGTGAGCCGGAGCCGGGGCGCGTCGAGATCCTCATCCAGAAATCGAGGCCCCCGTCATGATGTCCCTCAATTCCAGGAACGCACCGGCGCTCGATCTCCCCGCCCGGTACATGGGCCTCTCGATCGCGTCCCTGGCCCTCGCCGTTTTCTCCGCGCCCTGGACATTGCCGCTGATGCAGGGGCAATTCAACGGGTTCCGCTTGCTGGCGCTGGTGCACCTGATGACGCTCGGGTTCATCGGTTCAATGATCATCGGCGCCAGCTACCAGCTCGTGCCGGTTGCGCTGCAAGTGCCGCTCTCCTCGGTCACGCTGGGGCGCATGTCGTTCCCGTTCTACCTGGGTGGACTCGTTCTCTTCCTCACCGGATTGCTCCGCGAATGGCTGCCGGGGCTCGCCATCGGTGGTTTCCTGCTCGGCATCGCCTTTGTGCTCTACATCGTTGTTATTGCCAGGACCTTTCTCCGTTCGTCGCACAAAGACGCGGTCGCCTGGCACATCGCGCTTGCATCGGTCCTTTCCGGCACAGGCATGGTGCTCGGCGTCATGCTGGCGTTCAACAAGGGCAACGGCTTCCTCGCGGGACGCCTCCTCGATGTCCTCGCCGCCCACATCATCGTCATGCTCGTCGGCTGGGTCACGATCACCTACACCGGCGTCGCCTACCGCCTCGTCGGCATGTTCACGCTCGCCGAGAAGCACGTCTCGGAGCGCCAGGCGTGGATCGCACTCGGCCTGTTCGGTGGCGGGACGATCCTGCTGGCGCTGCGGTTCATGCCGGGTCTGCCTGCCATGGTCGGTTGGTTCGGCGCCGCGATGATCCTTGGCGGTGGAGTGCTTTTCTCCTTGCAGCTCCGGCGGATGTACCGCAAGCGGATGCGGCGGACCTTCGATATCCATATGCCATTCGCGATCGCGTCGGCGGCAATGTTGCTGCTCGCGGCCGGATCATTGTTTGCGGGGCTGGTCCTCGGTACGTCGCCAGCGAATCCCCTTTGGGTGGCGATCGGCTGGCTGGTCATCTTCGGCATGGTCAGCACGGCGATCCAGGGCTTCTTCTACAAGATCTCGACCTTCCTCGTCTGGCTGAAGCGCTATGCGCCGGTCGCCGGGACACAACCGGTGCCGAAGCTGGAGGAGATGTACAGCCGGACGCTCGGTATGACGGGGTTCTGGCTTTGGACCGCCGCGATCGCGGGCGGCTGGCTCGCGCTGGTGCTGGAGCAGCCCTGGTTGCCCCTCGTTGGCCTGCTGCTGGTCGCCGGCGCGCTTTGCTTCGTGTTCAACGTTGTAAACATCGCCCGGCACTGGATGCCGTCGATGCGATCGCTGCTCGCCGTGGCGATCCATCCGGGAACCGGCGTCCGGGCGTAAGTTGGATGATTCCCGGTCCTGCACGGGCCGGCACATCGGGCGCGTTTGCGCCACGGAGGATTCAGGTATGTCGGAAAACGGAACCATGATCGATGTCCGCGAGATCGCGCCGCGTGAGCGCCACCCGCTGATCTTCCAGACCTTCGACGAACTGGCCGCCGGCGATGCGTTCGAGTTGGTCAACGATCACGACCCGAAGCCGCTCTATTACCAGTTCATGGCCGAGCGCCCGGGTCAGCTTGACTGGGACTATCTGGAGGAGGGACCGGAGGTCTGGCGCGTTCGCATCTCGAAGACGGCGTAGACGTCGACGGTGATCACCCCGGGCAAGATGCCCGGGGTTTTCTTGTCTGCCCCGGCGGCCCGTGTACCATTGATCGAAGTGAATTGACCAGACCGGAGGACCGTGGTGATCGATCGTCACGATGAACGCGTGCTGTTGTTGCTGGGGTTGCTGATGTCGCAAAGCCAGCACGGCTACCAGATCAACGAGTTCATCGAGAACAACCTTGGGAACGTATCCCTGATGAAGAAGGCGACCGCCTACGCCTTGCTTTCACGCATGGAGGCAGAAGGGCTCGTCGAGGCCGAAGCCGAGCGCGAGGGTAACCGGCCGACGCGGCGCGTCTATTCGATCACGCCCGAGGGTGTCGAGCTGATGCGGGAGATGGGGGAGAGCTTGCTGGCCCAACCCGTCACGATCCTGCCGCCCGGCGAGATCCCGATCATGTACATCTCGGCGTTGGAGCCGGAGGTTGCGATCCGCGCGTTGGAGACACGCCTCGCCGGTATCGAGGCCCAGCTTCGCGACCTGGAGGGTGCGCCGAAGCATCCCAACGTGTTCGGCGTCGACCTGGCGATCGACCGCCGGATCGCGATCCTTCGCGCGGACCGGGACTGGTTCGCGTCGGTGCTCGAGCGGGTGCGCTCGGGAGGGATTCCCCTGCAGGGTATGCCGGCAAAGGCGTAGACAGGATGAGCAGAGGGCGGCCAATCGGCCGCCCTCCGTTTCACTGTCCCGTTCGTCAGGACTTTGTGTCGTCGTCGAACTCGTGATCCTGCGGATCCCGTCCCTCGGCGTTGTCTTCCGGGTTGAAGAGCGTATCGACGAGGTCAGTCAGCAGGTTACCGTCTTCAGGCTGCTGGTCCCGAAGCGAATCTTCGTCGAGGCCGACGTCCTCGGTGTCGCGCTTGCGCGCCTGGTTCTTCTCGATTTCCCTCTGGACGCTGTCATCGGTCATGAGTCTGTCCCTTCCTCGCTACGTTGATTTCGTGTTGTCGCGATACTCATGGCTATCTTCGGCAGGTGCGTCGTCGTCGCCGAAGATCCGCTCCTTGAGGTCGTCGAAGATCGTGCCTTCCTGGTTCCGATCCACAATGACGTCCTCTTCGAGGCCGACGTCTTCCGTATCACGCTTGCGCGCCTGGTTGGCTTCGATCTCTCGCTGGACACTGTCGTCTGTCACGGGACCCCTCCTTCGAGCGAGACGGCATCGGGTCGTCATTGGAGTCTTGCAGGGTCTGTGCCTCCGTCCTTCGATCGGACTCCTGGCGAATTCCATCCGACCGGTACGAAGAATCCGGGAATGGGCATACCATTGTGGCGTCAGGATTTGGTGATGTGACAGTGTTCCATCGCCCGCATGAGAACAGGGGAGGAGCGCATGAATCAGGAAGAGGCCGCCCGCTCGCAGGAGCGGGTCAGGCATCTCGCGGAGATGGTCTCGTTGCCGGTTGAAGAGGACCGGATCCCGGCGTTGGCGGAGGCGTTGGACGCCGCACTGGCCGCCATCGACACGATCGGGGAGCTCGCGGATGCGGGTGGACCACCCTCGGCGGAGGCATATGACGCTGGTTGGCCGAAAGGAGGTCGCCGATGACCGCCACGACACGGCCACGAACGATTCGAGATACCGCGACACAGCTCCGGAACGGTGACCTCTCAGTCGTCGAGCTCCTGAACGAGCTGCTCGCGCGTATCGAGGCGACCGACCGCGATGTCCAGGCATGGCTCGATGTGCGCCCGCGCTTCCTGCTGGAAACTGCCGCGACAATGGACCGGCGCCTGGCAGTCCCGCGCACGCCGCCACCGCTGCTCGGTATCCCGCTGGGGATCAAGGATATCGTTGACGTCGCCGGTTACCAGACGGTCTGCAACATGGCCAGCCGCGAGACGATCGACGTTGCGGCGCGAGACGCCGACGTCGTCGGGAACTGGCGGCGGGACGGCGCGCTGCTCGTGGGGAAGACCGTCACGCAGCCTGCCGCCGCCGGTGTCATCAGTGATCCGTGCCGGAATCCGTGGGATACGGACCGGATTCCCGGAGGTAGCTCTGGCGGGAGCGCCGCGGCGGTCGCCAACGGAACGGCCCTCGGAGGGCTCGGCACCGACACAGGCGGTAGCATCCGTATCCCTGCCGCGCTCTGCGGGGTTGCGGGCCTGAAACCGACCTACGGACGGCTGTCCGGCAAGGGCATCTTCCCGCTCTCGGCCAGCCTCGATACACCGGGCCCGATCGCGCGGACCGTCGCCGACTGCGTCGCGCTCTATCTCTCGATGGCGAAACGCGCGGACGAGATCCCGGCGGTCTGGGATCGCTACGCGGAGGGCGGAACGTCGCTCACGGGGAAGCGAATCGGCGTGCTGCGGTCGTTCTTTACCGATCAGGTGCAGGATGCGGTCCGCGCGGCGTTCGATGAGGCGGTCGTGGCGCTGGAGCGGCTTGGCGCGGAGATCGTGCCGTGCGACTGGCCGGAAGCGGCCGGCGCGCGGACCGTCGCGATGTATACCTCCCGCATCGAGTCGGCGCAGGTCCACCGTGACCTGATCCGCAACAATCCGGAGCTGATGAACGACGCGTTGCGCGATCGCGTCGAGGTCGGTGCCCTGCTTCCGGCCGATGCCTGGTTCCGCCTGCGATCCGCCCGGCTGGCGGTGCGCGACTCGATTGCATCCGTCTATCGCGAGCATCGGCTCGACGCCATCGTTGCGCCCACGACGCCCGCGACGGCGCCGCTGGCCAGCGAGACGCACGTCACCTACGAGGACGGCTCGCGCGAGGAGATCGGCGCGGCGATGACCCGCCTGGCGGGACCGTGGAACGCGACCGGCCAACCGGTCGTCGCGGTTCCCTGCGGTTTCGACGGGCAGGGGCTTCCAATCGGCCTGTCCTTCATCGGCCGGCCGGACGAGGAGCTGGCGCTGGCCGATATCGCGCATGCCTACGAGCAGGCGCACGACTTCTGGATGCGGATGCCGCCGTCCGTTTCCTGAGCCGCAACGCAAAAAGCGACCACCTGCCGGTAAACCCGCAGGTGGTCGCTTTTCTGTCTTAATCCTGTGCGTCGGCGGTCAGCGAAAGCGCGTCCTCGATCCGGGACAGCTCGTCGTCGCCGAGGCTGTCGAACGACAGGGTCGCGAGGTTCTGCTCGAGCTGGGCGACGCTCGAGGCGCCGATCAGCGCGGAGGTGATCTCCGGGCGGCGAAGGATCCACGCCAGCGCGAGCTGGGCGAGCGTCATGCCGCGTGCGGTCGCGATCTCGTTGAGTGCCCGGGCTTTCGCCAGATATGCCTTGTCGACCTGTTCGAGGCGGAGCGACTGGTTCCGCGCCGCGCGCGAGGTAGTGGGGATCTCGCCGGCGAGGTAGCGGTCGGTCAGGAGCCCCTGCGCTAGCGGGACATAGGCGATCGCCCCGACGCCGTGCTCGGTGAGGACATCGAAAAGCCCTTGTTCGACCTGCCGATTGAGCATGTTGTAGCTCGGCTGGTGGATCAGGAGCCGGATGTTGTGCGGCTTCAGCGCCTCGATCATCTCCGCCGTGCGCTCCGGGGAGTAGTTGGAGACGCCGACATAGAGCGCCTTGCCGCTCTGGACCGCGCTGGCGAGGGCGCCGGCGGTCTCCTCGATCGGCGTGTCGAGATCCTCCCGGTGATGGTAGTAAATGTCGACGTAGTCGAGTCCCATCCGCCTGAGGCTCTGGTCGAGTGAGGCCAGCAGGTACTTGCGTGAGCCGTGGTCGCCGTACGGGCCGGGCCACATTCCCCATCCGGCCTTGGTCGAGATGATCAGCTCGTCCCGGAACGGCGCGAAGTCCTGCGCGTGGATCTTGCCGTAGTTCAGCTCGGCGGCGCCCGGTGGCGGTCCATAGTTGTTCGCGAGATCGAAGTGCGTCACGCCGGCGTCGAACGCGCGACGGACGATGGCACGCTGGGTCTCCAACGGTCGCTCGTCGCCGAAGTTCTGCCAGAGACCGAGGGAGATCTCGGGCAGCATCAGCCCGCTGCGCCCCGTGCGGCGATATCTCATCGACGCATCGTAGCGCCCTTCATATGGTTGGTAGGTCATCGTTGTCCTCCCGGACAGGGTACGCGGCAAGTTCGCCGTATGAGCTGATTATCGTGCCTTCCCGCGAGTTGCAGGCGGCGAATCCGGCAGGTGCGCATGACGTCTGTGGTCAGGATTCGATTCGACATTGACACCGGCTCGGCGAACGGCATAATTAGCAACGGCTGATTAGTCACGCATGACTAAGTGCGTCGACGCCAACCCCTGTCTCGGAAAGGACCCTTTCTCCATGTTTCTTACTCCACGGGAGATGCAGCACTCGAAGCTGCGGACCGGCATGATCGTGGCGATCATCGCCTTGATCGCCTGGCTGGTCTTCCTGCTCTCGGGCCTGGCAAACGGCCTGTCGAACGATAACGGCGCGACCCTGCGCCGGATCGAGATGGACGGCGTTGTTCTGCAGGAAGATGTGCGTTTTTACATGCACCGCTCGATCCTTCCGTCAGATCTCCAGAGTGAGATCGCGTCGGTCGAGGGCGTCGACGATGTCACGCCGTTGGGACACCTGACGGCGACGGTGCTCAGTGAGGATGGAAGCGAGCGCATCGACACCACCATCATGGGGGTCGACCCGGATGGCTTCGTCGTCGCCGAACCGAGCGAGGGCGTTTCGCTCGCGGAAGCGCCAGAGGGTGGCGTGTTGGTGGACGTCTCGTTCTCGCGCCAGGGCGTAGAGATCGGCGACACGATCACCATCACACCGTCTGGTGAGCAGATGACCGTCGCGGGCTTCGTCGACGGCGAGAAGTACAACCACCTGCCGGTTATCTTCATGCCGATCGAGCAGTGGCGCGTATTGAAGTTCCGCACGCCGCAGGATGCGGGCGGTATCGAGCAACCGGTCTCGGCCTTCGTGGTGCGCGGGGACGAAGGTGTCGTCGATGCCATCAACGAGACCGTCCCGGGCGTCGAAGCCGGCACACGGCAAGATGCCATCGAAGCGCTGCCGGGCTACTCCGCCGAGATGGGCACCGTGCAGATGATCCTGGTCTTCCTGTTCCTCATCGCATCGCTCGTCATGGCCTCGTTCTTCTACATCATCACGCTGCAGAAGACGAACCAGTTTGGCGTGCTGAAGGCCCTCGGTGCCCAGACGCGGACGCTTGCGACAGACCTCGTCGGTCAGGTGGCGCTGCTCACGTTCATCGGCTCGGCAATAGGCGCTGTCCTGGCAAACATTGTCGCGACCCTGATGCCCACCGAAGTGCCGTTCTATCTCGAGAACCGGGTTGTCCTTGGATACAGCGCGGTGCTCCTCGTCGTCGCCATCATCGGCGCGCTCGTTTCCACGACCCGCATTGCGCGGGTGGATCCGCTCCTCGCCATCGGAAGGGTTGAATAGGCATGGCCGTCCTTGTTCTCGAAAACGTTACCAAGACCTATGGCGAGGGGCGCGGCGCCGTCACGGCGCTGGAGAATGCGTCGATATCGGTCGATGCCGGGGAGCTCGTCGCGATCGTCGGGCCGTCCGGATCCGGCAAGACGACGATGCTCTCCATCGCAGGGGCGTTGCTGCAACCCACCAGTGGGAAGGTGCACGTCAACGGTGTCGATGTGGCTTCCCTGAACAGCAAGCAGATGGCTGATCTGCGCCTGCGGGAAATCGGGTTCGTGTTGCAGTCCAGCAACCTCATCCCGTTCCTGCGTGCGCGTGACCAGGTGAACGTCATCAACTATCTGGCCGGCAAGAACAACAAGGCGGGGCGTGCCCGGGCCGACGAGCTTCTGGAACGGCTGGGACTCGGTGATCGCAAGGATCACTACCCCGAAGAGCTCTCGGGTGGCGAGCGCCAGCGCGTGGCCATCGCCCGGGCGCTGGTCAACGATCCGTCGCTGATCCTCGCCGACGAGCCGACGGCGAATCTCGATTCCCGTCGTGGGCACCAGATCGTCGAGATGTTGACCGGCATGGTGAGGCAGGAGCAGAAGGCCGGGGTCATCGTTACGCATGACGAACGCTTGCTGGATCTCATGGACCGCGTCTATCGCATCGAAGACGGAATCCTCCGGGAGGCGACGGCAGCTGCCGCATCGTAACGCTTTCGTCAACTGTTGCCCTGCAGGGTGATACTGGCCAATATTGTCATTGGCATCCGCTTTGCTGCCCACTGAACAAGAGTTGCCGTGCCCGCCAGGGTGCAGGCGGGCGAAGCAAAGGAGGATGCCATGACGTATGACGACCTGCTTGGACGCGTTGCCGTTGGCGCGGGCCTGGAGAAGGATGAGGCCAACCGGGTCACCCGCGCCTTCTTCCAGACGTTGGCGAAACGGTTAGGCAACGACGAGGCCCGCGAATTCGCCATGCAGCTCCCGACCGAGCTACAGGACACGCTCGCGCCGACGGATCCGGACGTGGAAACGTTCTCGGTCGACGAGTTCCTGGATCGCTTCGGCGAGGAGGCGGGAATCGAGCCCGCCCGTGTTGAGCAAGCGGCGCATGCGGTTTGGCGAGTCGTCAATGATGCGGTCAACAACGGCGAGCTAGGCGACGTCGAGGGCCAGCTGCCGGATGCGTTCGTAACGCTGTTCGAGGCGTCGGGGGCATCCGGGCTTATGGACTAGGGCTCGACGTCAGTCCGGCTTTCGTGCCCGCAATGCCAAACCGAGGAAGGTCGTCGCCCGATCTTCGATGTCCGGCGCATCGTTCGGGGCGTCGATGAGTTCGAGGATGCGGGTCGCGCTTGCGACGAGACCGGTCGGCTTCGAGCCACTTTCCGTCATCTCATGACGATCGACATGCGCGCTCACGGATTTCGGCATCACGCCGCTTTGCAGCAGCGGCTTCGCGATTCCGTAGAGCAGCAGGTGCGCGAACGGGAAGGTCGCGTGCGTGAGGCCGCGCACGTCCTCGACCTCGAACCCGGCCAGCGACATGAGTGTCCTCAGGCTCGTGCGGGAGTAGAGGCGGACGTGGTCATACCAGATGCCGGACCACGGACGCCGCCCGCCGAGATGCCGGCCGGTCGTCCGCTGCAAAATCCAGTTGATCGGATCCCAGTTGAACGGGTAATCGGTGTGGGGGACAGTGATGATCGCCGTCCCGCCTGGCTTCAACACGCGAAAAATCTCCCGCGCGGCGGCATCGTCGTCCGGCAGGTGCTCCAGCACCTCGCTGCAGACGACGTAGTCGAACGAGGCGTCCTCGAACGGCAGGTTCGTCGCGTCTCCCTGCATGATCGTCAGTCGCGGATCGTCACCGAGCGCCTTGCGGGTCTCGCGGACGCGTTCTTCCTCGTATTCCAGCCCGACGATCTCCGCCTGCGTCAGGTCCCGCAGGATGCGCAGGACGAAACCGTAGCCGCTGCCGCAATCAAGAATGCGGACCGGCTTCGTCTCGTCGATCCACTCGATGATCGTTTCGACGCGGCGACGGAAGCCCAGGTCCGCCTCGGTCGGCAACGCGGCACGGACGCGTCGCCGGGCGTCCTCCGTGCGCGGATGTACCCCTTTCATCGGCCTTTCTCCCGCTGGTACAGCGGCAGCTTCTCTCCCCGGTAGAGCTTCTCGTAGGCGTCGATCGTCGCCTGCAGGCTGAAGCGCTCTCGCACCTTGGGGATATCCGGCGCGTACGTCTCGGGGTTGGCGAGGACCTCGATCAATTTCCTGCCAAGGTCATCGACGTTGCCCGGCTCGGCGAGCTGTCCATGCCCGGTGACGGTGATCGGTTCGCGCACGCCCGGCAGGTCGCTGGCGACGACCGGCGTCCCGCACAGCATCGATTCCACTTGCACCAGCCCGAACGTCTCAGTCCAGTTGATGCTCGGCAGGACGGTGACGTCGCAGGCGGCGTAGAAGTCGGCGAGCTCCTGCCCCGAGAGTGAGTCGAGCTGGACAACGGATTCGCGATACTTCTCGATCCACGGATCCCACGGTCCCTTCAGCGGCTCGCCGGTCCGCAGGTCCTTGTAGGGTCCGGCGATCGCGATCTTCACGTCCGGGAATCGCTCACGAATGGCCGGGATCGTCTGGAGCAGGACGTCGATGCCCTTCTCGACGGCGTAACGGCTGGCGAGTCCGATGACCTTGCCGTCGCCGAGGCCGTGCTTGCCCCGGAAAACCTCGCGCGCGTTCTGCGAAGGCGTGTCGATAACGACCGGCGGGGAGACGATGGTGACGTCCTTCACCCGAGTCACGGTCGGTGAGACGGCGGCTCGGCTCTTCGTATAGGTGACGAACGTGCTGGCGATATTCCCGGCGACGATCCCGCTCCACTGCGCGCCGAGGACGGCAGCCTTGGTCACCAGGCCCTCTTCCAGCACGAGATCGGAGTGGTGCGTGACGATCACGCGCTTGCCCATCGCCCGTCCGATGGCGGCGAGCAGGGACGACTCGGCCAGCGGCAGGTGCATGTGGACGACGTCTGCCTCGCGCATCAGCCGGATCGCGGTCGGGACCAGCATCGGCAGGATGACGGCGCGATCGAGGTGCGCGGAGACGGGCAGGCGGATGACGCGGTAGCCTTCCGGAGTCGTCTCTTCGCGCGGCAGCGACGACTCGTGCTGCGAGGCGAGGATCGTCATCTGGTGCCCGCGGGCGGTCATCTCCCGGGCGAGGTGCCCGGCGTAGATCGTCAGTCCGCTCACATAGGGTTCGGCATAGTAGAGGATTTGCAGGATTCTCACGGTTGGGACGCGCCTTTGCGTTCAGGTGGCGGGCAGATCGATGTTCCTCAGTCTAGTTGATAGAGGCGGAGTCGGACTTTATCGTGGGACCAATTTCCTGCGCCCGGGCAAGATGCCTTCGGGATGACCTTGCTACAGTGACGTGATGCCACGTGCTGCCGAACCAGAATGGCGGCGACGCATTTCCGTAAAGGAGGTGTTGCCGAAGCGCTGTAACTTCTCGCTCAATCGTGCGCGAAAGAGGGTACGGTCATGTCCAGACGTATTCGGGCTCTTGCCGTCATCGTCACGTTCGTCATCTCGCTGGCTGCTGTCCAACCTGCCGGCGCGATCCAGTATGGAGAGCCGGACAACGGAGCGCATCCGTATGTCGGTGGACTCATTTTCCAGGTAAACGGGAACCAGTTCGTTGGCTGTTCTGGAACTATGATCGGCCCGACGACATTTCTGACGGCAGCGCATTGTTTCCCGGACGACGTGTTCCAGTTGATCGGCGTTACGTTCGATGATGCATTCGTGCCGGGTGAATCGACGGTGATCCCGCTCGACAACAGCACCTTCATCGGCAATCCGGCCTACGACGGTACTCCATACACGGACGTCGCGGTTGTGCTATTGCCTTACGATCCGGGTGTTGGCTATGTATCCCTGCCGCCGTTGGGATATCTCGAAACCCTTGCGCCGCGGGTGCAGCCCGGTAACCAGAGCCGGAACCTCACGGCGGTTGGATATGGCACCACGGGACTGAACCGGGGCGCGGGCGGACCGCCGCAGTTCGTCTACCCGGACGTACGGATGCGCGCGGAGAACCGGATCATCGGCGTCGGCAGCGCCGTCCATGCCGGATATCTTGTCCAAACGACGGCGTCTCCCGGGAACGGCGGTGGAACCTGCTATGGAGATTCCGGCGGTCCGTTCCTCGAGAAGAGCACGGGTGTGGTCTACGTCGTCGCGATCACGATCACCGGGTTCAACCAGAATTGCGGTGGCGCGGATCTCAACCTGCGGACGGATATCTCTTCGGTGCAGGACTTTATCTGGCAATACATCTAGCGTATGGCCTGCGCCAGCGATAACGAAGGAGATAACGTGGCGGCCCCGGAGCATTCCGGGGTCGCCACGTTATCTCCTTCCACATGTCGATGCGGCATCATTGGTCACGTATTGTCGCGAGGCGGGTCCATGGAGGGCAGGATGAAGGCGTTGCTGAACGAGCTTGGACGGACGGTGACGATGTTCGCCGCCGCCGCGATCATTATCGGGATCGTCGGGTTGGTGATGGGGGCGGGGAGCGCGCTCGACGGCGAGCTGGCCGGGTATGCGGCGATGCTCGTGGGCATGCTCGGTATCGTGGCCGGAACGATGATCTTCACCGGCAGTGGCACAGGGACGTTCTTCGACGGCATGAACGTCGGGATGCTGTGGGCGCTGGCTCACGTCCCCTATGTTCGCTATTTCAATGCCGAGACCGGTGTGGACTACGAGTATCCACTGCCCGCCTTCGGCGCCATCTTCCAGATGGAATCGTCACGGTCGGTCAACGGCGACGTGGTGTTGCGTGATAGCTGGGGCATCGGCTTCCTTGGCGTCATTCTCGTCGTGCTTGCCGTGACCGCGCGCAAGGACTGGATGCGCTACCGGATGCGGCAGGAGGCGTCTGGCGAGGTCCGGTCGGCTGGCTAGCCGCTGTGCTCGGTGGCTGGTGGTTTCCTTCTCGCCACTTTTCAATCCAGAAAGCGTCGGGAACGGCCGGACGATCGTTGGAGGCCGTGTCGTCGGGTAAGTCCGCCATGGCTGGCGCTTGCGTGGTGGCTTGTCGATGGCGGCGCCGTGTCCCGCGCTCATCGTCTACCCGTTGCGACCGCAGGTAATTGCTGGTACGAAGGGGTCCATCAACGACATCAGGCACAGGGGAGGGGAACGGTGCATATCGATCGGGATCGTTTGCTCGCGTCGCTGGACGAGATGGCGCGGATCGGCGCGACGCCGAACGGCGGCGTCACCCGCCTCGCGCTGACTGACGAAGACAGAGCCGCTCGCGATCTCCTGCGGCAGTGGATGGACGAGGCCGGACTTGCCGTCCGTGTCGACGATTTCGGTAACATGTTCGGCCGCCGCGATGGCGCATCCGATCTCCCGCCTCTCCTCATGGGGTCCCACCTCGACACGGTTCGGGCCGGCGGCCGGTTCGACGGTGTGCTGGGCGTGCTCGGCGCGCTGGAGGTGATCCGGACGCTGGATGACTACGACGTGACGACGAATCGGCCGATCGAGATCGTCAACTGGACGAATGAGGAAGGCGCCCGGTTCAACCCGGCGCTCCTCGGGTCTGGTGCGGTGACCGGGCAGTTCGATCCCGGATACGTCTATGACCGCACCGACGCGGATGGTATCCGGTTCGAGGATGAGCTGCGCCGGATCGGCTATCTCGGCTCGCGCGAGAATCGGCCGAAAGACGCATTCGCCTATCTGGAGCTGCATATCGAGCAGGGACCGGTGCTGGAGCGGGCCGGGTTCCCGGTCGGGGCGGTCGAGGGCATCATCGGCGATACGTGGATCGATGTCGCGATTCACGGCAGGGCGGACCATGCCGGGCCGACGCCGATGGATATGCGTCACGACGCGCTGCTCGCCGCGGCGGAGCTGATCCAGGGCGTCAACATGATCGCGCACGAGGAGGGAGACCCGGCCGTCGGCACCGTCGGGCGACTCAACGTCCAGCCGAACATCATCAACACCATTCCCGATCTCGTGAAGCTCGTCGCCGACTTCCGGAACCTCGACTCCCGGCGGCTGGACGGCATGGTCGGGCGGCTTCAGTCGCTGGCTGAGGATATTGCGGAGAAGCACGGCGTCCGGATCGACATCGATCGCTACTGGACGATCGAGCCCGTCCAGTTCGCGCCGGAGATCATCGAGGCCGTCGCTGCGTCGTGCCGAGATCTGGGCCTGGAGGATTTCCGGCTTTGGTCCGGCGCCGGTCATGACGCGAAGTACGCGGCGGCGCTCTGGCCAACGGCCATGATCTTCGCCAGGAGCCGGGATGGTCTCTCGCACGCCGAGGCGGAGTACACCTCGCCGGACGACATCGAGGCGGCGACGAACGTCCTGCTTCGAACGGTCGAGAAGCTGGTCCTTAACGACGCATGACGGCGACGGCTCATCCCGTCGCCGTCATGCGGTGAGAGTCATCGCGTTCAGGACAGCTTCGACATGATCCCGTACGCGAGCGTGAACAGGCCGGTCAGCGACAGGACGCCGACCCAGAGCAGGTCCATGTTGATCCACGCCCGGCGCAGGATGTCGACGCCCACCTTTCGGTACACGATCATCGCGAGCATCCCGGCGACCGCGAACATCGCTGCCGTATGGACCCCGACCGCGAGCGAGGTCGCGAGCAGGCTGGCACCGGATTCAGTCGTCCCTTCGATGTGGTGCTGGTGTCCTGAATGAGCGGCGGCTGATTGCACCTCGTCACCCCGCAGCTGGATCACCGCCGGAACGAGCATCAACCCGGCGCCGTGGGCGGTCGCCATCGCGAATGACCACGCGACCAGCTCGCGGCCGCGGATCCGCATCCCAAAGCGGGTCGGATGCCGGAAGCGGGTCGCGACCTTGTACGCGGCGAACCCGACCATGCTGGCCCCGGCGGCGACCATCATCACGTCTTGCGGGACCACCATGCCGAGGGCCGCCACCACCATGACCACGACGGCGATTGCCAGCGCGTGTCCCACAGCGATGTTACCGAGCGCATTGATCACGGCCCGGTCGCGGCGCTCCTGGATCCCGTGCGCGACCGCGAAGAGCCAGCCCATCGCCGGGTTGAGCCCGTGGAACCCGCCGAGCAGAACGAGTGAGACCCATGACCATGACAGGTCGAATCCGAACATGACGTCGTCTCCTTGGAATGGTCGAGGATGGAGTGACGTTGCGGCCGACAAATTCTCGGCCGCAACGTTTCCAGGTGGTTACGGGAAGCAATAGGAATCCGACGACGCATCGCCGCCTTGCAGGCGAACCTGGTGCGGCCGGTAGTCCCCGAAGTCCACGAAGAAGTCCGGGTCCACCGTCATGCCGCCGTCGGGCGAGGCATCGAACTTCACCATCCAGCCCTTGATGCCGTCCGGATAGAACTGGGCGTCCCAGGGCAGGTAGAGCGAGTTCGTGACGTAGATGCGGCGCCCGTCGCGGCTCACCTCGACCATCTGCGGACCGCCGTTCAGCGGCCCCGTCGCGCCGGGATGGCCTTCCCGGCCGACAATGCCGCCGATCCGGAATGAGCCGGTCTTCACCGGGTTGAAGGGGTCGCTGACGTCGTACTGAATCAGCTCGCCGGTGCCCCAGCACGAGACGTAGAGGAACCGGTCGTCGACGCTCAGCTCGATGTCGGTGACCAGAGGCGGCACGGCGCCGAACGGCTTCAGCGCGGGCGGCAGGTCCGCCTCGTCGGCGGGCTCCGCCGGGATGGTGATGACCTTCGTGGCGGCCCATTCATCTCCTGCGCCGGTGCTGTTCTCGTTCCGATGCCACAGGAAGATATTCGCGGAGAGGTCGGTCAGGCTGACGACGGTGTTGACGAAGCCGTAGTCCTTCGTCGGGTCATGCGCTGGACGCAGCTCCAGCGAGATTTGGTGCTCCTTGCCAAGGTCGACGGACTGGACATGACGCCGCTCCCGCAGGTTCCAGAAATTCAGCCGGTGGCCATATTGCGCGTTCAAGAGCAGGTCGGGCTGGACGCCGGTCTCGACCATGTTCGGCGTGCCCCATTCGCTGGTGACCATCGTGTCGTAGCCAAGATGCCACCAGAAGTCGTAGTGCAGGTTCTGGTCGCCGCGATCGATCTCCCAGCGGCCAAGGACGTCGAACGTATCGTGATCGAGGACGAAGATGCCGCCCGGTCCGCCGCCGTCCGGCGCGCCGAGGGCGCTGATGTAGATGCCGTCCGGCCCGCAATGGACGGTATGCGCCTTCGCGTATCCGGCGCGGTCGGCGATCTCCTGCGCCGGGATCGTCTTGACCAGCGTCGGGTTGGCCGGGTCGGGTCGGGTATCGAGCACGTAGACGTTGGACGACTTGAGGCCGGGAACGATCAGGTACCCGCGCTTGACGTGCGGGTGGGCCGCGTTCGGGCAGAGCATGGAGCTACAGGCGTTCCAGCCGAAGTGGTGCAGCTCGTCCCCGGCGACCGGCATGCTGACGCCGCCGATGAGCTGGCTGTATGTCGGCGATTCCGGGTCGAGGTCGACGGCCCGGATCATGTCCGGTTCGCCGTTGTCCTTCGGGTTGACCTGGATGACGTAGCCCATCGTCTCGACCGGGGCGTCCATGGCGGACCTTGGCGACGGGTAGAACGAGGGGTCAGGTTTCCAGGTCGGCAGAGTCGATGTGCGCGTGGACGTATCCGTTGCGTTCGCGACGGTAGCGCCGGTGAACATCGAGGCGACGCCGGCGAGCATGCTGCCGGTCTTGACGAAGCCCCGGCGAGAAGACGTGCGCTTGCGTGGTGACATGAAGTGCTCCCTTGCATCAGGAAAAGGTCGGTGATGATCGGAATTGGCATGGACCCGATTCGAGCGGGAGCGAGGCAACGATCCGCTCTGGCTGCGCGCATCACCAATCTATGGCGATGGACGTGTGGCGGCATCGCGGAAACCATGTAGGGGTCCATGTAATTCCGGGGAGCAATTTGTGGGGTGTTCGGGTTACCCGGCGCTCGTCGTGGTCAGCATGCCCTGGCTGGCGACCCACGCCGCCACCTGCGCGCGGGACCGCACATCCAGCCGCGCAAAGATGTTGGCGACATGGCGCTCGACGGTCGCGATCGAGATGGAGAGCTCGTCGGCGATCATCCGGTTGGAGAGCCCGCGCCCGACCAGCGTCGCCACCTCGCGCTCGCGTGGCGTCAGAACCCGGGCATCGGCCGGGATGTCGTCCCGCTGGAGGACCGGGATGGCCAGTGGCCGGGCGGATTTGCTTGCGACCGCGTAGAGGGTGACCATCTGGTCGGCGCTCACCATCAATGGCCGGTCTTGCGGCTCGAACTCGATCGCGGAGCCGGCGACGAGATCGCGGACGGTGCTGGAGACGAGAATCTGCCCACCCTCGGCGCGCATCATGATACGCGGTGCAATCTGGACGGCCAGGCCGACCATCTCCGTGTCGCTGGCGTTGCACTCGCCGGTATGGAGCCCGATACGAAGGATGATGCCGAGCGATCGGGCTCGTTCCATGAGTGTTCGGGCGAAGTGGATCGCCCGTGCCGGGCCGTCGAACGCGGCCGTAAATCCGGCGGTCGCCTTCGCGAACTGGCGTCCCCGGAACTCCCCGAGCGTGGCGCGCACCTCCGCAAGGTGGCGCCGGCAGAGCTCCTGCCAGGCGTCGTCGCCCATCTGTGCCGCCATGCCCATCGCCCCGACGATCTCGACGCTGATGATGGTCGCCAGCACGCGACGGGCTGCCGGGAGTGGAGCGGCGCCGGTGAGGAACCGCTCGACCTCGTCCAGGATCGCGTCCGTCTGGTCTCCGGAGAACGGCACGTGGTCATCGCCGGGAAACTCGACGAACCGGGCGCCGGGGATGTGCTCGGCGAGGTAGCGGCCGCTCCCGACGTTGATGGCCCTGTCGCCTGCCCGGTGCATGACAAGCGTCGGGACCTGGATTGTCGGCAGGATGTCCCGGATGTCGATCTCCCAGTTCATGCGGCTGAAGGCGACAGCCGCGCCGGGACTCGCGCTCATCCGCAGGTAGGTGGACCACCACTCCCGGAACTCGGGGTCGCCCGCGAGGCTGGGCGCCCGCATCTCGATCATGAGGTCCTCGCCCCAGTGGCGCTCCAGATGGGCGAAATAGCGGTCGCGTTGCTCGACGCTCTTGCCCCAGGGGTAATCCGGTGACCACATCGAACGGGCGTATCCGCCATCGATGACGAGCGCCCGGGTGCGCTCCGGATACGTTGCGGCGAAGAGGGCGCACATCGGCCCGCCTTCGGAGACGCCGAAGAGGACGGCCTTGCTTGAGCCGGCCGCATCCATCACGGCGCGAACGTCGTCCATCCGTTCCTCGAGCGTCGGCAGCGCGACGGGCCGGTCGGAGAGACCGGTACCGCGCTTGTCGAAGACGATGAGGCGTGAGAACGAGGTGAGCCTGTCGAGGAAGCGGGCGAAATGCGGCTCCGTCCAGAACATGTCGATATTGGAGACCCACCCCATCACGAAGACGAGGTCGAAGTCACCATGGCCGACCACCTTGTAGGCGATATTGAGGCCATCGCTCCTGGCGTACCTGGTCTCGTGTTTCATCTCGTCGTGGCTTTCGTGCCGTCAAGATTCGCTATGCACCAGCACGACCATAGTAAACGGACGAGGCCGTGGACTCGTTGCCACAGACAACGAATCCACGGCCAATGCGTAGGTCTTTAGTCGGTCGACAGGATTGTGTCCTGACTAGGTCAGGTACGACTCATGGGCCCAGCCGACGGTACCGTTGTAGGAAACCATCCGAAAGCCGTTGGACCAGGCGTCCAGCCCGGTGACCGAGGATCCCTTCGGCATGGTGAGCAGGATGGCGGCAGAGACGTTCGGCTCGGCCCGGAGCCGGAGGGAAGCAGTAGTGGTCAACGTGCTTCCGGCTGGCTGGTCCGTTCCCCAAACGATGTGCCGGTCGGCCATCCAGCCCGCAACGCCATTGTGAACGACATAGCGGAAGCCGTTCCGGGTTGTGTTGCTGACCTGCACGGCCTCCCCGGCCGGTACGACATGGCAAACCCTGGCGTCGGCACAGGGGCCGGAGCGCAGGCTGGCGTTGATCCTCGCGCGCGCCTCACCCACGATGGCCGGGTCGGTATCGCTGGCGTCGCCTGCGGCGATGACGAGCGGGGCGTAGACCCAGCCGCGGGTGCCCTCGTAGATGGCTCCGTAAAAGTTGTTCTTCTTTTCATCGGTAAGGGTGAAGGTGGCTCCTTTCGGGATCACGGTAATGACGGAGTGGCTCATGCCAGGTCCGGATCGGAAATTGGAGTTGGCGCTTACGGTGTAGAGCGGGGCGCTGTGGGAATCGCTGTCCTCGTCGGAGAGGAGCGTGCCTGGCAGGAATGCCACGGTCGCGACGGCAAGACCGAACGCGCGAAGAACGAGACGACGGGGCATGCCTCTCTCCGGAAATCTGGAATCATGGGAGAGCGAGTGTCGACGACACTGCTCCCTGCCACATGGGCAGGTTGAAAACGGATCGGTAGGTGACACCTGTCACCATAACCATTGTGCGAGAAGCACGAAGCGGTGGGCATCGGTAGATATACCGAATTGGCTTACCTAGTCGAAATGTCCGTCGTCGTACGTGAAGAGGAGGCCGTCCTAACCGTATCCGTTCTCGAGGGCATAGCGCACGATCTCGGTGCGGGAGTTGAGGCCGAGCTTGTCGTAGATGCGGCGAAGGTGGGCATCGACGGTGCGCCGGCTGAGGAATAGGCGGTCGGCAACCTGGGCGTTGGTGAGACCGGTGGCGACGAGCTGGATGACCTCGACCTCGCGCTCGCTCAGTACGCCGGAGGCGCGGGAGACCGGCGCCTCGGCGATCTCCCGTACCGTGGTGATGGCCAGCTCGGCCGCCTCGGAGAGCGTCAGTGAGGCGCCCTGGTCGCGGCTGTCGCGGTACAGGAACTCCGGTAACCCTCGCCGGATGGATTCGACCGCTGGCTCCATCACGTCGCGATCCGGGGCTGGCATGGAGGCGCCGATCTGCTCCCGGAGCGCTCCGGCGGCGCCGAAGAGTGTGGCTGCCTGCATCGGCCGGTCAAGCGCGGCGGCGGCCATCGCGATGCCCTCGATGCATTCGATCATGCCGCGCCGGTCGCCGAGGTTCGCGCGGACGGTAAGGGCCTCGGCGAAATGGTCGGCCGCTTCCCTCGGTTCGCCGGCGAGCAGCTCCGCCAGGCCGAGCCCATGCATGGCGTAGCCGATGCCGAGCCGGTCGCCGATCTCGCGGAACGTCGACAGGCTCTTGTTCAGGAGCTTGTGGGCTTCCGCCACGTCTCCAAGCCGGCGGGCGATGTCTGCGAGGTTGAAATACGAGAACCCGACGCCACCTCGGTGCCCCATCTGCAGGCGCACGGCCAGCGCTTCCTCGTGCAGGGCGCGGGCCGTTTCGAGATCTCCGGTGCCCTTGTATGCGTCGCCAAGATTGGTCAATGAGTTCCCGAGCCCGAGCTGGTCGCCGATGCGGCGTCGAATGTCGAGGCTCCGGCTATGGCGCTCGCGGGCCGATGCGAAATCGCCGCGGAAGCCATCCACCAGGCCAAGCCCGTTGAGGGCGTCCGCGATGCCCCGATCCGGCCCGATCCGTTCGCGGATCGCCAGCGCCTGGGTATACGCCTCCGCGGCAGCGGTGTAGTCGCCGATATCGAGCTCGATGTTGCCACGGCTCCCGAGTGTCCGGGCGCGGAGGTCGTCATCCACCTTTCCGGGCGCATCGAGGTAGCGCGTCAGCCAGGTTCGTCCTTCGCTGAAGAGCCCTCGCGTCGCCCAGTAGCGCCACAGCCGGCTGGCGAGGAGCATGCCCGACGCATGGGCATGCTCGAGCGCCCAGGCGAGCGCCGTCCGGATGTTGTCATGCTCCAGGTCGATGAGATGGAGCCATCGTGCCTGGTCTGGCCCGACAAGGGCCATCTCCGCCCGTTCCGAGAACTCGAGCAACCATTGCAGATGCTGGCACCGCGCGATATGCGCGTCCTCGGTGCCGTCGAGTTGGTCGAGCGCGAATTCGCGGATCGTGCTGAGCATCCGGAAACGTGGCTCGCTGTGGTCATCGTTGGCGTCGTCGATCCGGAAAAGCAGGTTCTTGTCGACCAGCGAAATGACGATGCCGAGGATGTCGGTCGATGGAATATCGCGACAGACGATTTCGATGCCTTCCAGGGGCGCGCCGGACGCGAACACGGCCAGGCGGTAGAAGACCTGCCGCTCCTGCGGGTCGAGCAGGTCGTGACTCCATGCGATCGTGTCGCGCAGGGTTCGCTGCCGATCTGGCAGGTCGGAGGCGCCGGCGATATTCAGGTGCAAACGCTGCTCCATCCGTGAGAGCAATGCTTGTGGCGGCAACACGCGGATCATCGCCGCGGCAAGCTCGATCGCCAGTGGCAAGCCGTCCAGGCGCCGGCAAATCTCCATGACGGCGGCGGAGTTCTCGGGCGTCAGGGCGAAGGATGGGCGAACGGCCTGCGCGCGCTCGACGAAGAGCGCGACGGCGGCGTTCGGCTCGGATGTCTCCGGATCCGGCATCGGCAGGGTCGGCACGGGATATTCCCGCTCCGCCCGCAGGTGCAGCGGGGAGCGGCTGGTTGCGACGAAGACCGGCGACGACGTCGCCGCGAGCAGCACGCCGATGTCCGGGGCGGCTTCCAACACCTGCTCCAGGTTGTCGAGCAGGATGAGCGCGCGTTGCCCGGAGAGGGCGCTCCCGAGGGTTTCGATCAGGGATTCGCCGGAGGTCTGCCGGATGCCAAGCGCCTGCGCGATCGCCGGTAACACCATGTCCGGTTCGCGGACAGACGCGAGCGGAACATAGGCGACGCCATCCGGGAATTGGGATGCGACCGCTGCCGCAAGCTCCAGCGACAGGTGTGTTTTGCCAACACCGCCGGGGCCGGTGAGCGTGATCAGGCGCGTCGTCTCGTCAGCCAACAAAGCCGAAAGCGACGCGAGATCGAGCTCGCGTCCTACCAGCCGGTTTGGCGGAACCGGAACTGGCGTCAGCTTGTGCGTTGACATGGAGAGGGTCACGGCCTGCTCCTGACATGTCGTTGCTGATGTATCTCGCCGCATGCTGCCGAGACGTGTGGCCGGACCGTTTCGTTCCTGGCCATGGGAATTAATCACCGTCGCCCACCGCCATGGGGAGCGACGTCAATTGTCCCGTTTCGAACATGGTGCGGGAGATGCACGAGGGACCCATACAGAGTATAGAAGGCACCTGTCCTTCTACACAACAGCGAAATCGTTGGTATTTCGGGTATATCCCCGAGCGCGAATGCGCCTTCGTGCCCGATGCACAACGAGAGAACCGGCCAGGGCGGTTGGTGCCCCATCGACACCGGTCGCCAGATGGAACCCTGGACGATGGGCGGCGTCTTTCCTGTATATCGGGTCGAAGTTATCCCATAACCTACCACGGAGAGATAGATACATGAAGATCCTTGATTGGCTGACGTCCACGCGCCGGCCGGAGCCGAATACCGTCGCATGCTCGCGAGACGAGGTGCGCGAGCGCCTCCTCGCGCTGAACCGTCCGACCGCGCCCTACCAGATCATCGACGGCTCGGAGGAGGGCGTCGATCTCATCGCCGAATGGAGGATCGTTGACGCGCAGTGGTACGAGATCTTCGCGAAGGCGGGGCTCGAAAAGACATTCCGGATCTTCCTGAAGTTCGATGAGGCGGAGAAGGAGCTTCGCGCGAAGGACCAGGAATACACGATCTCATGGCGCGCCGGCGTGCCAACTCTCTCGCTCTCGGCCAGCAAGTTCTCCGGCCAGAAGCAGTCGGTCCAGTTCGGGACGGGCTATGCCTTCACGGAAGAGCTGCGCCCGGGACAGGTCTACAACTACCGGTTCAACACCGGCGAGCTGAAAGGGCCGATCCAGGATGCCGTCACCGACTGCGGCTGGACCTACAAGGGCGTCTCGTTCGGGAAGCTGTGACCTTAGCGCGAGGGCACCAGCGCCTCGCCGATCACCCAGCCGGACCGGCCATCCGAGGTATCGACCTCATACCAGTTGTACCCGCCGGCCGGTTGCGGCCCGCTGACCACCATCAACCATGTGCCGGTCGGAAGCTCGGCCTGGACGCCATAGTCGAGGCCCGGGCCGGTGCGGAAGTTCAGAGGTCCGTCGTTGACCAGCGCTGGTGAGCCGGGCGTGACCGTCGCCGGGATACTGCCAGAGCCACCCGCGATGTACGCCTCCGCCACCCAGCCTGTGGTGCCGGACGTGGTGCGGACCGGGTACCAGGTATGCCCGTCCGCGCCGACCGGGGCGGCGATGACGGTGAGAGGCGTCCCTTGCGGGAGCGTTGCCAGAGTCGCGGACGCAATGCTTGCCTCGCTGCGGAGCCGCAGGAGGTCCGTCGCCACATGCACGGCCGTCCCGCTGCCATAGAGCACGCCGGGATCCGGCATCTCTGCGGGCGCGGGCGTGAACGCCTCACCGATTGCCCATCCGGTCTCTTCTCCCGTGGCGGCCGTTGTCGTCACCTGGTACCAGCTGTACCCGTCCGCGTCGACCGGTCCGCCACTGATCCTCAGCACCGTGCCGTAGGGCAGCGGGCGAATCACCCGGGCCGACGTTCCGGCGTCGACGCGGAAGTTCACCGCGCCCGCATCGACAATCACGCGATCGCCGACCGCAAAGGTGTCCGGGAGGATGCCGGTGGTTTGCAGATAGGTGACGGCAACCCAGCCGTTGGAACCGATCGGGGCCCATTCGAGCCCATCGGCCATGACCGTGGCGCCGGAGATCGTCACCGGTGCGCCCTCGTTCAGGACGCGGATGACCGGGTTCCCGGTGCCGGGGCCGGAGCGGACGTTCAGCGCGTCGGTGGCGACCACGGCGGTCGCGCCAGGTCCCGGGGTTGCCGCAACAGGCTCCGGGCGCATGGAGGACAGGGTCGGGGCCATGAGCGCGATCAGGAGGATCGCGGTCAGGAGCCGCCGGACGGTCATGGGGAAACACCTCCGGTGTCGCCGTGTACCAGTCATCTCTTGTCCTCCCTTCGCGCCCGTCGGTCGCCGCGTTCGAATATCGTCTCTTTCCACCTTAACGTGTCAGGTGCCACAGGGGCATCACACAGAAATCCCGGGCGTTGCAGGAGTGTGCCAATCACGACCCGGTTCGTTCGGTGCGAACGCCGGTAGCCAGGCCGAAACCGCAATGCCGCTTCGCGCGCTCGCGAATCAGTGTCCGTTCATATCCTAGGCCTGGGTGTACGTATATGTCAATCCTCTGTGACACTGTGTCGGGATAAGGGGAGTGAGATGGCGGCAGACGGAGGGCGGCACACGGAGGGCGGCACACGTGGAAGCTGCCCTCCGTCCGTTCAGGGCTAGGCCGCCGCGGTGGTTTTCGCTGCGACGAAGGCGTTGGCGAACCCGGTCAGTGATCGCTCGATCATCTCGTCGCTGGCGGTGAGCGAGATGCGGAAGAAGCCGGGAAACTCCAGCACCGTCCCGGGCAGGCAGAGGATATTCCGGTCCGAAAGCATGCGGACGAACGCGATGTCGTCCTCCAGCGGTGAGCGCGGCAGCAGATAGAACGTGCCTTCCGGCGCATGCACGTCGTAGCCCATCTCCGACAGCGCGCTGACCATCCAGTCTCGCTTCCTGCGGAGGCCATCGAGATCGATCGAGAGCGACTCCAGGTCGGCGATCGCGTGCTGGAGCAGCGCGTTGGGGAAGAGGAATCCCCCCGCGATCTGGGCGGTCTGGATCGCTGCGCGCATCACCTCCCTGTCGGGCATCGTGGGTGGGAGCGCGAGGTAGCCGACGCGCTGCCCCGGAGCGAGGAGGATCTTGCCGTAGGAGTAGCTCATCACTGCATAGTCGTAGTACGCGAGCGGGGTAGGGAACGGCTTGCCAGAGAAGTCGATCTTCCGGTACGGCTCGTCCGAGATGAGGTAGATGCGGCGGCCATTCCGCTCCGACGCCTCGTCCAGCACCGCCGCGAGACGCTCGAGGGTTGCTGCGGGATAGATCTTGCCGGTCGGGTTGTTCGGCGTGTTGACGATGATGGCCCGTGTGCGCGGCGTGATGGCGGCGGCGATGGCGTCGATATCGAGGTCGAACGTCTGCCGATCGACCGGGACCTTCACCGCCGTGCCGCCGGCGTTCACGATGACCAGCTCATAGAAGAACCACGGCGGCAGGTTGATGATGACCTCGTCCCCGGGATCGATGAGCACCTGCATCGCGAGGACGAGCGCGCCAAATGCGCCCGGCGTCATGGCGATGTCATCCGGCTCGAACGGGATGCCCAGTTCGTCGCGAAGGGCCCCCGCCACGGTCTCCTGTGCATTCGTCTCGCTGAACTTGTACGCGAACCAGTCCTTGCCGTGCGGCTCGGCCGCTCGCTGGAGGGCAGAGACGAATTCGGGGAGCGGCATCTCTTGCGGGTTGCCGACCGCGAAGTCGTTGATGTCCGGGTGGCTGGATCGCTCCCGGTAGTTCGATGACTCGAGGAAGTCGAGGAAATGCCGCATCGCATACCCGAGATCGGCGATCCGTGCGGCAACGGGGTGGTCCATGGTCGATTCCTCCTCCCGCGTTGGCGGGGGATTTAGTGGGACGATCGGTGCGCGAGTGAGGACCCGTGAGACGTTTCCATCTTATACCCGGCGCGCAATGGCAAATCGGGGCGCATGCTGGCCCAAATCGTGCCTTCGAGATCGCAACGAGGAGCACGGTTTTTCTTTCCCTTCATCGGAGGAAGCACATGAGCGACGATCACGACCCGGATACGACCGGGAACGAGACCACTGCGCGAGACGGGGCAGGGGCGGAGGGTGCTGAAGCCCCAGGGCAGGCCGAGCAGCCTGTCTGCGCGATCTGCGGCCACGAGATCGCGCCGGACGATGTCGTCTGCCCGTCGTGCGGGACCAGCCTCGTCGCCGGTTAGGGACTCGTCCCGTCAGGCATCTATCGCGGATGCGGAATAGCCGGTATGATCATTCGGCTAGGAATCATGACGCCTGAACGAAGCGGGGTAAGGGAACGTGTCTCTGACGACGAGGAAGCCGCGGACGCCGTCCGGGGCCGTGGAGACGACGGAGCCGCCATCCGGAGGCATCCTGCGGTCGATCAAGGTGTATCCGGCGTTCCGGATGCTGATGATCGGCACGTTGGTCTCCAACACCGCGTTCTGGATGTACCAGGTTGCCGTGGGGTGGCTTGCGCTCCAGATGACCGACTCGGCGTTCTTTGTCGGCATGGCCGGGTTCGCGGGAGGCATCCCGCTGTTGCTGGTGTCGCTGCCGGCGGGGGTCATCATCGACCGGTTCGATCGCCGGACCGTGCTGATGAGCGCACAGGTCGGCGTCATGCTGGTGGCGATGCTCTTCGCCTTTCTTGTCGCCACCGATGCCATCGGCCGCGCGTCCATGCTCACGCTCGTCGCCCTCTACGGCACCATCATGTCGTTCATCTTCCCGACACGCACCGCCATCGTCCCGTCGCTGGTCGAGCGCCGGGACCTCGCGAACGGCGTTGCGCTCAACTCCGCTGTGCAGAACGCGACGCGGGTCATCGGGCCGTCGCTCGCCGGCGTCGTCATCGGCATCCTTGGCGTCGCGGAGACGTTTGCCCTCGCCGCCGCGATGCAATTGGTCGCCCTCATGGCGACGCTCCGACTGCCACAGCTGGCGCCGGCTCCGGCCTCGCGCGGGTCCGGTGGCGTGTCCGGCCTTCTGCTCGGCCTTCGGATCGTCTCCGGGCGCCCGTTGCTGATGGCCCTGATCGTCCTCGCACTGGCCCCGACGGTGTTGGTGATGCCGTACATCAACCTGATGCCGGTGTTCGCCCGCGACGTGCTGGAGCTCGGGTCGACCGGGCTGGGCGTGCTGCTCGCCGCGACCGGCCTGGGGACGGTTGGCGGGTCGCTCTGGGTTGCGAGACGACCGGCATCCGCGAACGCGGGCGGGGGACAGATCCGGCCGGCAACGGCCTTCGCCGCCTGTGTCATCGTGTTCTCGATGATGCCGATCGTGTGGCTGGCGGTGCCGGTGCTCTTCATCGCCGGGTGGATGAGCGCGTCGTTCCTGGCGATGAACCAGACATCGCTCCAACTGAACGTGGAGGATGATGTCCGTGGGCGCGTGCTTTCCATTTACTTGCTGACATGGGGCATGCTGCCGATCGGTCAGCTGATCGTGGGGGCAATGGCGAATCCGCTCGGGACGCCGATGGCGATGATCGTGTCCGCCACCGCCGCGATCGCGAGCATCGCCCTGATCGCCTGGCGCTTCCCGGCACTCAGGGTGGCTCCGGCAGCGGTAGCCACCAGCTGATGTCCGTCAGCCCTGGATGTTGCCGCGCTCACCGGGCGCCCAAACCGCTAACGATCCAGGTTGCTCAGATTTCCCTATACCCGGAAACTTGAGCAACTTGAAAAGTTGAGCCCTGAACCGAAGCGCGGGGCCATTGAGAATGATCATGATCATCTGGGCCGGTCCCGCCACTCGCGCAGCACCGATGATGCCCGTCGATGCGCCAATTTTGGATGGGAGATCCCTCTCTCAACGGGTGTGACACCCGTTTCGCGGGGGCCGAACGCTGATCTTGGCATATAAAGCTATCTGGATATAGACAGCGTGGCTCAGCGGGTGTACGATGGGGCCACTCATGAGTCCGCTTACAGGTCTGTAAGCCGGGTCCCCACCAGGTTACTTGCCATATCAGGAAGATCTCGAGGGCATGCCATCGAGGTTTTGCCGACGATTGGCTTAACTTGCAATCCGCGAGCGCCGTCCGCAGCACGATAGCCTGACAACCGATTCGTGAACCAATTATCGCGGGCCCAGTGTGCGCTCGGACATGGCCGACCCCTTCATGGCCATGGAAGGTGAGGTAGCACCGTGATGGAGTTCGCTGACTATGTTCCGCGCCAGGAAGGTGCAAAGCTGGGGTCCCGGGGCGCTAACGTTCGTCGACTGCAGAACTACCTGACCAACTTTGGATACCTCGACTCGCCGAAGTTGGGGGATTTCGGGGTTCGTCCCACACTTGCCCAGCCTGCGCCAGACACCTTGGGCGAGTTCGATGAGCAAACGGAAGAGGCTCTCCGCAAGTTCCAGTCATTCCACGGGCTCGAGGTCACGGGCGTGCTGGATCAGCCCACCCTCGACCTCATGGGGAAGCCACGATGCGGCTTCCCGGACACCGCCGAATACGTGCTTCAGGGCAACAAGTGGTCAACCACGAACCTGAGGTACGGATTCCAGAACTTCTCCGGGGACATCACGCAGGACCAGGCGCGCGCCGCCGTGAGCGCGGCGTTCAGTTACTGGGCAGCGGTGACGCCGTTGACATTCACGGAGGTCCCTTTCGCCCAGAACCCAGAGATCAAGATCCGGTTCGTGACCGGAGACCATGGCGACGGCTCGCCATTTGACGGGCCAGGCGGGGTGCTGGCGCACGCCTATTACCCGCCGCCCAACGGTGGCGATATCGCCGGAGACGCGCACTTCGACGACGCGGAAACCTGGTCGATCAACCTGCCGGCGTCAGGCGTCGACCTCTACACCGTGGCCGCGCACGAGTTCGGCCATTCCCTCGGTCTCGCGCATTCGACCGTCAATACCGCGTTGATGTACCCGTACTATGGCGGTCCGCATCGCTTCCTGGATCAGGACGATATCAACGGTATCCAGGCGCTGTACGGGGCCGCGCAGTGGTTCCACAAGCGGATCCTCCAGATCTACACGACCCACCATTCCCAGAACTGCTGGGCATACGTCCAGGATCTCGGCTGGCGCAAGGTCGAGACCGGCGCCGTCGATGGCGTCAAGAACATGTTCGGCGCATTGGCCGCCGCGCGTGGCCACAACATCGCCGTCGACCTCTACATCCAGAACAACACCATCCGCATCATGTACCTCTAGAGGAGAATCGTCATGGCCAGCTACAACAAGAAGATCGTCCGCATCTACGTCACGCATCATTCGCAGAACTGCTGGGCCTACCTGGATGGCGTCGGATGGCGCAAGATCGGGACGCTGTCGGCCGATGGTCACACCAGCATCCATCTGGCGCTGACGGCCGCCCGGGTTCACGGCATCGTCGCCAGCGTGACGACCAATGCAGCCGACAACGCGATCGAGGTCGTCTACGTCTAGCGAGGCGGAGGTACGTAATGGGTACCGACATGGAGATCACGATCACCATCCGCCCCGGCGAGGCGAGCGTGCAGGGAGGTTCCGTAGGAGCCGCATCCGACGCGCCGCCTCCGAGCCAGGAGATGGGTGGTTCGTCAACCGCATCGTTAGGTGACGCCGGAAGCCCTCCGCCACCCAGCGAGGACGCAGGAGCGGGCCAATTGGGAACGGGTGTCGACACCGGCGACGCGCCTCCTCCGAGAGATGACATGGGAACGGGCGAGCTTGGTGCTGCCAGCACCGACGCCCCGGCGCCGTCGGAGTCCGGCGGGGGAACGCTTGGCTCTGTCGGGTCCGGGACGTTGCCCGAACCGGTGCCTCTGGAGGAGATCGAGTCCCTTTGGGGATCGGGTGAATCCGAATCGGTATCGGGTGATGCTCCCGAGCCGGAGGGCGAACCCGGTTAGACCCGACACCGTTTCCCCATCCTGGGACGGGCCGAGGGTGCCCGGTTCCCACCAGAGAGTCAGGTGAGACGCATGGCAGGCCATGATGAGTCCGGAATGCGCGACACGATTGCACGCCTACAGTCGGTCATGCTCGAGTCTGTCCTGACCGGGCAGCCTCTCCCCGGGTCCATCGACCCGCTATGGTTCCCTGATCTCGCGTGGGTGACCGAGGCACCATCGGTCCTGGTCTCGGCGGAGAACGTCCCGGATCCCGAGCAGTTTTCCAGTATCACCGGGAACGTCATCGTCACGCCCGAAGCGGAGATACGCGACGTTGCGAAGCAGGAGGGGGATCGCACCTACGTGCATTTCACCCCTCCGGAAACGAGCGAGGGCCGCATCCGGCTGACGATGGAAGTGCGCATGGCCCCGACCGAGCCAGACCTCCTGACGCTGGGTCTTGGCGGCATCACGGCGACCTTTGTCGAGTCCAACGGGAGCTGGGTCGTTGGTGAACCGCCGGCCGCATTCGCCAGCTAGCGTCCGACCCCCCCTCTTGAGGGAACCTGGCCGGAGCTCATCGGACGATCGGACCTTCGAAGTCGTCACACGCTGTCCCGATGCCGTCATTGTCCCAGTCTTGCTGCTCGGGATCATAGACGAGCGGGCATTTATCAACGTCGTTGGAGACGCTGTCGCCATCGATGTCCGAATCGCACGCATCACCGATGTCGTCGAGATCACTGTCTTCTTGCCCCGGGTTGTAGGTGAAGATGCAGTTGTCGAACGAGTCCCATGCGGAGTCGCCATCGCTGTCGTCACAGGCATCGCCCACGCCATCTCTGTCGATGTCCTCTTGCCCGGGGTTGTAGTCGACGAGGCAGGTGTCCAGCGCATCGGTTGCCCCGTCCCTATCGAAGTCGGCGCAGGCGTCTCCGACATTGTCCAAATCCCAGTCGGCCTGGTCATTCGGTTCGAGCCAGCAATTATCAATTTCGTCGCTCCAGCCATCACCATCGCTATCGGCAGGCGGGGGCGTCGGTGTGCCGATGGTTATCGTGGCGGCGGTCGGCGTCACCGTCGGGATGGAAGGCGGGGCTGAGGTCGGCCTGGCGACCGGCGTGTCCGCCAAAGAAACGAGCGGAGGTGGCGGCCAGGCGCACTCGAGGAACTCCGACGATGCCCATCCGGCCTGACCCGTCTCGCTGGTGCCGTATGCCCAGGCGAGGTCGTCGTTCCAGAGGCTAGCCCGGAACTCGCTGCCGTCCGGCATGGATTCCAGTCTCTCGAAAGATGTCCCGGTGCCGGAGCGCAGCCGCAGTCCTTGCGGGCTCTCAACGGTGCAGATCTTGTCTCCGAGCAATGCCTCGTCTTCCAGCGCATCAATCGTCAGGTCATCCAGGAGTGGTAGCTCCTCCGGGAAAAGTGCCTCGACCATCGCCCGCGTTCCAGGCACGGGTGGAAGCGGCTCTGCGCCTGGAATCGTCCAACTCTGCCATCCGGCCGGCACGGTCACCGTCTCGCCCGCGCCCTCCATCTGGACCTCACCCGAGGCGACCAGGACCCAGGTCGCTTCCGAATCCCGATCGACGTGCACGAGGAACTTCGTCCCCCTGGTCGTGATCACCGCGCCGGCCGTCGTGATCGTCACGCGTTGCTCCGCGACCTCTGCCGGGTCTGGCCGTGAGCCGAAGACGGTCCCGCCCCTCAGTTCGACTTCGATGATCGGTGGCGTCTCGGGATCGATCTCGCCCTCCACCGAGATTCCCATGTCGGTATCCCGGAAAATGCGCACGATGAGGTAATCGGGGAAGGTCAGCCACCCTTCGCCACGCTCCCGAACGTTAATGGCGTCGCCCGTCTGCACCGCTTGCCGCGCCTCGAGCGTCAGGCGGGACTCCTCGCCAGCCAGTGGCCGATAGAGGACATCGTCGTTCCGGGCGATGATCGCCGTGTCCTCGAGGCTCCCGCCGTCGCCGCTCCCAATCTCGATCGCCTGGCAGGCGATGGCCTCTCCGGCTTCGCTCTCCGATTCGAGGATCTTGATGACGTGCCCGGCGGCCAGGATCTCGTCAAGCGCGACATCGAGCAGTGTCTCGCTCTCGCCCGCGGCGTCGAACCCGGAGAGCTCATGGGCTGGCGCGGCATCCGGATCGTCACAGGATCCCTCGTACAGCGCGATGGTGAGCGGGGCCGCCTTGGCGAGGATCGCCCATACGAAGGTCTCGTCGTTCGCTGTCGCGGAGAGGAACGCCGAGCCGACGAGACTTGCGTCATCCGCCCGCCGGAGTGTTGCCGTGACCAGGTTGTTTTGCGGTTGGAGGGCGATCCGGGCGGAGGCGGGAGACGACAAGCCGCACAGCGTGAGCCAGAGCGCGAGGAGCACGGCGTATCGACCATGAGTCGACCGGGTGAGGTGAGGAGTCGTTCGCATGGCGCACGTCCTTCAGCAAGGCTGTGGGAAGGGAAAGGAGTGCCGAGCGCTTCGCCGCCGTCGCCTGGAAGCCTGCTCCGGTGAACACGCCGAGGAGAAGCCCGGCGCTCGCGGCAACGGGGAGGTCCCATGCGAGCGTGCCCGAGGCGTAGGCGAGCATGACGCCGGAGAATGAGCCGACCAGGATCGCCGGGAACCGTTGCCTGGGTCCGGTCAGACCCGCGGGAATGCCGACTCCAGCGCCCAAGAGTGCCCCGTTCGTGAGGTCGGCCGAATCGATGCCGATACTGGGCGCGAAGGCGAACTGCACGTAGATGGCATAGAGAGTGGCTCCAGTGATCGCACCGATCGCGCCGGTGAGGACGGCTCTCCGGAGGAGACTGCCTCGGCCGAGCCAGATGCCGATGCCGATGCAGAGTCCGACCAGCGCGCCCACGGGAAAGATCGCGAGGGCGAAGTGCAGGATGACATTGGACGAGCTGCCAGAGAAGAGCGACCAGTAGCCGAGCCCGAAGGCGCAGCCGAGGCCGATGCCGGCGCCGACGGCACCACCCGCCGCCTGCCCGAGATAGCGCGACCGCTCGCGTGCCTTCTCGTTATCGAGGCTTGCCGCAATGAGGTGCACCACGTTCGTGCTGGTCCCGAGAGCCCGATCCTCGTTCGCCAGCCATCGATAGGCGTCGATCAGCTCCGCCTCGTCCAGCAACCCGCCCTGGCCATCTCGCCCGGCCCACTCCGCCGCCTTGTCCTCCAGGCGGCGTCGCACCTTCTCCGCTTCCTTATGCGTCCCGATCCACGAGTGCAACTGTGGCCAGCCGGTGATCAGCGCCTCGTGGGCGATGTCGACCAGCACGGTCGGGGCGCCGTGGGCCGCATCATCAGGAGAGACCGACGACCCGAGCGTCAGGAGGCGTCCCCTGGCGAGGTGCCGGACGGTGTCTTCAAGGAGGTCGGGAGGGTCGCCTTCGGAGCGCAGTTGATCGATGCTCTGGCGCCGCCGCGTGTCGCTTTGCCCTTCACCGAACTGGATCAGGCGCAAGAATGTCCGCCGCGCCACCAGTTGCTGCGCTGGATCCAGGTCGTGGAAGATGTCGTTGGCGTGTAACGCCATCGCGACCTCGAGTCCGGAGCATTCGCCGAGCGACGGATCTGCCATCCACCCGAGCGCCTCATACGCCTCGACCCCGATGAAGCGGCCCCTCAGGCCTTCCCACAGGTAGACGAGCGTCTCCTGCATCAGGGAGAGCGTTCCCAGCTCGCCGGCGGCATCGGCCACAAGCTGCTCGACGAGCACATCCTCGACGTAGACGCCAACGCTTGCCGCGGGACCGTTGATGGCGCTGCGGAGCTCATCCTCGTCGAGGGGGAGCACTTCGAGCCGGTGGTTTCGGATCTCCGGCCACAACGGCGAGCCCATCAGGTCTGCGTAGAAGTCCGCGCTGACCGTCACGACGACCGTGTAGCCGGGTGTCTTCGCGAGCTGGAGCAGCGCCTCCTCGAACGGCGTCACCTCGTCCGGGGCAGCCTCCCGCGCGACGGCATAGAGCTCTTCGAGTTGATCGACGATGAGGACGAGGTGTTCCGGGGGATCGGCAAGGAGGTCGTAGAACGTCGGCCCCGGCTCCCGCGGCTGGTCCTTGCGGATGATCGACGTCCTCGCGTCCATCGGATGTGCGCCTGGCCGCATCTCCAGCACGATCCCGGTGTCTCCGAGGAGAGCTTTGGAGCCGTACAACACCGGGACGAGTCCGGCGAACACGAGCGAGCTCTTCCCGGAGCCGGATGGCCCGATCACCGGGAGGAAGGACGTTGTCTCCAGGAGGGAGAGCAGGTCCTCGACCTCGTGCTCACGCCCGAAGAACGCCTCCGCTTCGTGCTCCTTGTATGCGCGCATGCCGGGGTAGGGGCAAGCAATCTTCTCTGGAACGGGAATCGGCTGATCGAGGAACTCCCGAAGCTGCGCGACGAGGGCGTCCTGATCCTTCGGGTCGCTGAAATCGAGTCGGACCAGCGAGCGGAGCTCCAGACCGAGCCGGTCGTCCGTGACCTGGAGCTGGATCGGGATGAGCCGCCCCGCCTGCCGCTCAACCCGGACGTAGGTCGCGAGGTCCTTGGCGAGCAACGTCCATTCGTCCGCCAGGAATGCCGGGCTCAGGACAAGGATCGTGTGATCGCACGTGTCAATCGCTCGGGCGTATTGGTCGACGAGCGTCGTTGTGTCCGTGAAGTCCTCGCGGGTAAGGACCTCGTCCTCCGTCAGGTTGAGCGAGGGGATCAGGAACCCGTGGACCCAGTCGCTATCGGCATGCGCATGCGAAATGAACACCTCGTGGGCGGGTGGTGGGCTGGCCATCGTCTCCTCCCGGCGCGTTGGTCGCGTCCAGGTGCCTCGATGCCGTGATATCGCTGCGTGATATGAACCCGCTCCAGTATATGGCCGTCGTTCGTGCGAATCTTGACGCGGTGTCCCGATAGTGCGGATCCGTTGCTGAATCGGGTGTTTGTCGGCCTGCCCGATGATTTCGTACGCATGTCACTTGGAACGCTTCTGTTCCGTCGTTTATCATTGTCCGTACACATGCGGAGTGCAGCGTTCCATGAGGTGGTGCGCCGGGCGTTCCCATTCATATTTCCCGTGGAGTTCACCCTTGCATCATTCCAACCCCTCCACGCGGTCCCTGCCGCGCGTCTTTGTCGTTCTGTTTTCCCTCCCGTTCGCCCTGATCGTTGCTATTCCGTCGCTGGCCTCCGCCGCGCCTGCGGTGGCCTGGTCGCGCCTCGACCAGCAAGTCGGGCAGTATGCTCCCCAATCCAACCTGCTCGTCGCAGAGATCACCGGCGACACATGTCAGTCCATCCACGCCCTGAACGCTGACGAGCAGCTGGCGATCGCATCCACCTTCAAGATCTATGTCCTTGGCGAGGTCGCGAGGCAGGTACAGGCCGGCACCCTTGAGTGGGACACGCCGATCACCATCACTGACCGGCTTCGTTCGATGCCGTCGGGCGATTACGCGTGGATGCCCGCCGGACGACAGGCGACGGTCGAAGAGCTGGCCACCGCGATGATGGCTTCCAGTGACAACACCGCCACTGACCACCTCATCGACCGGCTCGGGCGGGAGAACGTCCAAGATGCGTTTGCGGCGTATGGCCATGCCGATCCGGAGGTCAACGCTCCCTTGCTCATGACGCGCGAGCTCTTCGCGATCAAGATGTGGCAATCGCCGGACTGGATGCAAAGCTACGCCACGGCGACGGACGAGGAGCAGCTCCGGATCCTGACCGACGAGATCGACCGCATCCGCATCAACCCGTCTGGCGGCTGGGGCCACTGGAATGGCCCGACGGCGATCGACGGTATCGAGTGGTTCGCTTCTGCGGACGATCTGTGCCGCGCGATGACGACGTTGTGGGACCTGGGCGACGAGCCAGGCATGGAGCCGGTACGCGAGATCCTCACCCGGAACCGTGGCGGCGTGGTCGACACCGCTACCTGGCCGCGCGCCGGGGTCAAGACCGGATATGAAGCCGGTGTCGTCAACGCGACCTGGGTGCTGGAACGGCACGACGGTCGGGTGTTCTTTGTCTCGGTCGGGTTCAACCATCCGCAGTGGGTTGTGGACCAGGGCGCGCCATACGCGCTGCTCGGCCCGGTTTTCACCTGCCTCACGACCT
>Ga0182741_1000590_pt1 | contig 53231 bp, 46 predicted proteins | sample eDN5th37CBELigOP_FD_128874 | JGI IMG/M metagenome (GOLD analysis project Ga0182741, IMG submission 128874) | Enriched Organic Plus compost microbial communities from Emeryville, California, USA - eDNA 5th pass 37_C BE-Lig OP (version 2) (version 2) ... | reverse complement strand
CTTCAGGTCGATGTGGTGAGGACGGCGAAGCTCGCCGGAATCCTTGTCCTCGATGTAGGTCGGGGCCTTCAAGGCATCGGCGGAGCGACGCATGCCACGCCGCGAGGGCGACGTTTTTCTCTTAGGAACGGCCATTTCTCGTCTCCGGTCAAAAAAGCGGAGCGCCCGCTCAACCGGGGAACGCTCACATCTCAAACTTGATGAGGTTGCGCCTCATACAAGGTCTTTCAGGAAATATCTAGCCCTATCCTGCGCAGAAAAGGGCTTTTCGTGGTCGCAGTCAGGGTTTGAGGCACTCGGCGAAGGGCGCGGCCCCCGCCATTCGCGCCTGAAGCTGCCCCGCCAGGGCATTCAGCCGCGCGGTCGGCTTGCCCGGATTGCGGCGGAGCGGATTGGGCAGGGCGCGGGCGAGCAGCGCCGCCTCCCGGCGGGTCAGGGCCTTGGCGGGCTTGCGGAAGTATTTTTGCGCCGCGGCCTCGGCCCCGAAGACCCCTTCGCCCCATTCGGCCACGTTGAGATAGACCTCCATCATCTTCCGCTTGGACCAGATGAGGTCGAGATACAGTGCGACCGGGATCTCGAGCCCTTTCCGGATGTAGGAGCGGCTCGGCGTCAGGAACAGGTTCTTGGCCACCTGCATGGGGATGGTCGAGGCCCCCCGGGAGGGGCCGTCCTCGTCCGCCTCCTCGATCACCTCCTGCAGGGCGCCCCAGTCCACGCCGCCATGCCCGCAGAACCGACTGTCCTCGGAGGTCATGACGGCCAGGGGCAGGTGAGGGGAGATGTCGTCGAGGGACACATAGTCGCGCTCCACGGCCTGGAGGGTCAGCCAGCGGCCCGCCATGAGGGTCGAGACGGGCGGAACGATCCAGTACAAAAGCCCTAGCCAAAGGACGGCTCCGACCCATAAGACAAGGACACCGAGGCCGAAGCGGACGAAGCGGTGGAACAGGCGAGCGGGCGTCATCGGCTTCCGAGCGCGCTCCCACCGCAGCGTCCATCCCCGGCCCGTCCGTCCATCACCATCCTCCCCGGCGGGAGCGGCTGCTCCCTCCGAATCCGGGCTCCTCATGACGCCATCCACCCACACTTTCAGCGCGCGGCTCAACGAGACTGCAGAGCTCATCGAGACCCATCTCCAAGCCTTGCTAGCAGACAATCTTCGCCACGGCGAGATTGCCCGACCGTCGCGCCTGATGGCGGCCATGCGGCATGCTGTGCTCGGCGGCGGCAAGCGCTTGCGCCCCTTCCTCACCATCGAGGCGGCGCGCCTCTTCGGCGCGGAAGGGCAGGGGCCCTTGCGGGCGGGCTCGGCCGTCGAGCTCCTGCATTGCTATTCCCTGGTGCACGACGACCTGCCCTCCATGGACGACGACGACCTGCGCCGGGGCCGCCCGACGGTGCACAGGGCCTATGACGAGGCCACCGCCATTCTCGTGGGCGATGCGCTCCAGACGCTTGCCTTCGAGGTGCTCGCCGATCCGGAAACTGATTCGGATGCGGCGGTGCGGTCAGATCTCGTCCTGGGGCTCGCCCGCGCCTCCGGCTTGGGCGGCATGGTGGGCGGGCAGCTTCTCGACCTCACGGCGGAGGGCCGCTACGGCGCCGTCGCCATGGGCGAGGCCGAGGTGCGCCAGCTCCAGATGATGAAGACAGGCGCGATCCTCACCTTCTCGGCGGAAGCCGGCGCGATTCTCGGGCGGGCCGATGCGGATGCGCGCCGGAGCCTCGTGGAATACGGCCGCGCCCTGGGGGCCGCCTTCCAGGTGGCCGACGACATCCTCGACCGCGAGGCCTCCTCCGAGGCGCTCGGCAAGCGCACCGGCAAGGACCGGGAAAAGGGCAAGGCGACGCTGGTCGATCTGCTCGGGCTCGACGGAGCCAAACGCGAATGCCGTCAGCTCGTCGAGAAGGCGGACGCGGCGCTCGCTTCCTTCGGCGACCGGGCGCAGATCCTGCGCGACGCCGTGCGCTTCGTGGTCGAGCGGGAGGTCTGACCATGATCACGCTCAGACCCGCACGTCCGGATGACATCCCGTTCATCATGGAGACGGAGCGCGGTTCCGGATACGAGCGGTTCGTCGGCCGTTGGGAGGAACATCAGCATCGAGCCGAGCTGATGAAGCCCGCAAGCGCGTATCTGATCGGCGAGCTGAACGGTGTTCCCAACGGGTTCGGCCTTCTGCAGGATCTCGACGAGCCCTGCGGCAATGTTTGCCTCAAGCGCATTGCCGTGCACAGCCCGGGATTGGGCTTCGGGAGGACGTTTCTCACCCAGATTGTCGATTGGGCCTTCAGCCGAGACGAGACTTACCGGCTTTGGCTCGATGTCTTCGTGCATAACGCACGCGCCCGGCACGTTTATCGAAGCGTCGGCTTCCAGGAGGATGGCGTGTTGCGCGAGGTTCAGGTCATGCCCGATGGAACGCGCGCATCGCTGATCCTGATGTCTATCCTGCGTCCGGAGTGGAAAAGCACTTGACGGGCGCCGCCTGTATCAGGCGCTCGCCGATGCCCTGCGCCTGAACCAGCGGGGCAGCTTCAGCTCGCTCACGATCACGCCGGCCACGATCAGCGCCGCTCCGATCAGGGCGGCGGCGGGCAGGATCTCGCCGTAGAGGCGTCCCACGATTCCCGCCCAGACCGGCTCGCCCGCATAGATCAGCGTGGCGCGGGTCGGGGAGACCGTCTTCTGCGCCCAGTTCATCGCCAGCTGGATGCCGGCGCTGGCAAGGCCCAGGCCCATCGCGCTCCCGATCAGGAGCCATGACGGCTCGGGCAGCGCCTCCCCGAGCGGGGCCATGAAGCCGAGCGCCAGGAGCGATGTGGTGGCAAGCTGCACCACCGTGACGCGGCGCGCATCCACCGTTCCCGCGAAGCCGCCGATGAGGATGATCTCGGCGGAGATCGCGATGGCGCAGAGCAGCGTCAGAAGCTCGCCGAGGCCGAGGCCGATCGCCGTGCCGTCGGGGCCGGCGAGCAGCGCGAGGCCGACGAAGGCGAAGACGATGCCGGCCCACGCCATCACGCTGGGCGGGCGCTTCAGAACCAGCCATTGCAGCAGCGGCACGATGGGCACGTAGAGCGCCGTGATGAAGGCCGACTTGCTGCTCGGGATGTATTGGAGGCCATAGGTCTGGAGCGTGTAGCCGAGGAAGATCGCGACGCCGATCATCGCGCCCGCCCTGACCTCCCGCCAGGTGAGGCCCCGCAGCACGGGGGACGCGATGAGCGCCATCATCACCGCCGCCGTGCCGAAGCGAAGGCCCACGAAGAAGAGCGGGCCGCTGACGCTCATGGCGAGCTGGACGATGAGAAAGGTGGTGCCCCACACCATGGTGATGCCGACGAGCACGGCCTCGCTGCGGCTGAGGGTGAAAGCGGAGGCAGGGGAAGAAGGTGGGGCGCTCAACGGAAATGATCCTCGACGGGAAGAGCGTCGGTTAGCGCATTTTTCGGCGAAGTGGATCCGGTTCGCCGTTAAAAAATGCGGCCACTTAAAGAAGAGGGTTAAAGAAGAGGGCCGATTCCATGCCCATGGAATCGGCTCTAGGTGCATTCGCCGCGTGGGTCAAGGATGCGTCGGGCGCCGCTCAGACCGTCACCTGCGTTCCCACCTCCACCACGCGTCCTGTCGGGATCTGGAAGAAGTCGGTGGCGTCGCTCGCCGATTTGGCGAGACCGATGAACAGCTTGTCCTGCCAGAGCGGCATGCCGGACTGGCTCGCCGGGCGGATCGAGCGGCGCGACAGGAAGAACGACGTCGCCATGATGTCGAGCTTGAAGCCCTGCTTGCGCAGAAGCGCGAGGCCGCGGGGGATGTTCGGCGTTTCCATGTAGCCGTAGCTCAGGCGGATGCGCCAGAACGAGTCGCCCACATTCTCGATGGCGACGCGGTCCTCGTCCTCCACGCGCGGCACATCCTCGCTGCGCACGGTGAGGATGACGTTCTTCTCGTGCAGCACCTTGTTGTGCTTCAGGTTGTGCAGGAGCGCGGCGGGCGCGGTGTCGGGGTCGCTGGTGAGGAACACGGCGGTGCCCTTCACCCGGTGCGGCGGGCTCTTTTCGAGCATCTGCACCAGTTCGAGCAGGGGCACGTCGATCTTGCGGGTCTTCTCGAACAGGATCCGCGTGCCCTTCACCCAGGTCCACATGATCACGAAGAACGTGCCCGCGACCAGGAGCGGCACGTAACCGCCGTCGAGGAGCTTGAACAGGTTGGACGACAGGAAGGTGACGTCGAGCGTGAGCAGCGGCACCATCACGAGGGCCGTCTTGAGCGGGCCCCAGCCCCAGACCCGGCTGAACACCAGGCAGGCGAGAAGGGCCGTGACGATCATCGTGCCGAACACCGAGATGCCGTACGCGCTGGCGAGATTGCTCGACGAGCCGAACGACAGCACGAGGGCGACGACGGCGGTGAGAAGGAACCAGTTCACCCGTGGCAGATAGATCTGCCCCTGGTGCGTCTCCGAGGTGAAGCGGACCTCCAGGCGCGGCAGCAGGCCGAGCTGCACGGCCTGGCGCGTGAGGGAGAAGGCGCCGGTGATCACCGCCTGGCAGGCGACGATGGTGGCGAGCGTCGCGAGGACCACGAGCGGCAGGAGAAGCCATGGCGGCGCGAGAAGGAAGAAGGGGTTCGCGACCGCATCCGGATGCGAGAGCACGAGGGCGCCCTGCCCGAGATAGTTCAGGGTCAGGGCCGGAAAGATCACCGTGCCCCAGGCCATGCGGATCGGCTTGCGCCCGAAATGGCCGAGGTCGGCATAGAGCGCTTCCGCGCCCGTCACGGCGAGGCAGACGCTGCCCAGAATCGCGAAGGCCGTTCCCGGATGGGTGACCAGGAATGACACGCCGTAATAGGGGTTGAAGGAGAGCAGGACCTCCCAGTCATCGGCGATGTGGTAGAGCCCGAGGCCCGCCATGACGATGAACCACAGGAGCGTGAGGGGGCCGAAGAGGATCGCGACCTTGCCGGTGCCGCGGCTCTGCGCGACGAAGAGGCCGATGAGGATCGCGACGGCTGCCGGCAGGACATAGGCGTCAAAGGCGGGGGTGATGAGCTTCATGCCCTCCAGCGCCGACAGGACCGAAATGGCAGGCGTGATGGCGGCATCGCCGTAGAACAGGGCCGCACCGGCCATGCCCATCATCAGCACGGGCAGGCTCCGTCGTCTGAGCGCGCGCTGCAGAAGGGCCACCAGGGTGAGGGAACCGCCTTCGCCCTTGTTGTCGGCGCGCAGCAGCAGAATCACGTATTTGACGCTCACCGTCAGGATCAGCGCCCAGATGAGCAGCGACAGGATGCTGATCACCAGATCGCGCGTGAGGTCGACCGGAACGCCGTGATGTCCGCCGGTGGCGGCTTTCACGGTTTCGCGCATGGCATAGAGAGGGCTCGTGCCGATGTCGCCGTAGACGACGCCGATGGCGCCGAGGGTCAGCGTCCAGAAACTCGCCTTATGGTGGGTGTCCGGTAAGGTAGCCTCCGGAGCCGCGGAATCCGCATGCTTGGGAGCGACAGCTTGTTGTTCGGCCATGTGTGCTTTTCTGCTGCGGATCGCCCGCGACGGCCCTTGTTCCAAGTCACTCTGCACCAACGACGAAGGGCGGCCCCCTCAAAGTGAATGCAGCGGCCGTCATTGCCGGCGCGGCGCGCTCTCTAGCACATCGCGCTTGAGCTTAAAACGGAATTTCGATCAGGGTTCCATCCGCCTCGAAAGCCGCCTCATTCGGCGGCGTCGCGCCCGTCATGGCCGTAGTTCTTCTCGATGTAATCGAGCACGATCTTCTGAAAATCCTGCGCGAGCGTCGGGCCGCGCAAGGTCATCGCCTTCCTGCCGTCGATGAAGACGGGAGCGGCGGGCTGCTCGCCGGTTCCGGGAAGCGAAATGCCGATATTCGCGTGCTTGGACTCGCCGGGCCCGTTCACGATGCAGCCCATCACGGCCACGTTCAGGTTCTCGACGCCGGGATGCGTGCGCCGCCATTCGGGCATGGAGGAGGAGATCCAGGTCTGGATGTCGCGCGCCAGCTCCTGGAACACGGACGAGGTCGTGCGCCCGCATCCGGGGCAGGCCGCGACCAGCGGCACGAAGGTGCGAAAGCCCATGGTCTGGAGCAGTTCCTGCGCCGTCTTCACCTCGAGGGTGCGGTCGCCGCCCGGCTCGGGCGTGAGGGAATAGCGGATCGTGTCGCCGATGCCCTGCTGCAGCAGGATGCCGATGGCGGCGGAGGAGGCGACGATGCCCTTCGTGCCCATGCCGGCCTCGGTGAGGCCGAGATGGATGGCGTAATCGGAGCGGCGGGCGAGCTCCTGGTAGACGGCGATCAGGTCCTGCACGGCGGACACCTTGGCCGAGAGGATGATGCGGTCCTTGGCCAGGCCGATCTCCTCCGCGCGGGCAGCCGAGAGGAGGGCGGACTGGATCATGGCCTCGCGGGTGACCCAGCGCATGTCGCGCGGATTCGCCGAGGCCGCGTTCTCGTTCATCAGATGGGTGAGGAGTTCCTGGTCGAGGGAGCCCCAGTTCGCGCCGATGCGCACCGCCTTGCCGTGGCGGATCGCGGTTTCGACGATGGCGCCGAACTGCCGGTCCTTCTTCTCCTTGAAGCCCACATTGCCCGGATTGATGCGGTATTTGTCGAGAGCTTCAGCGCAGGCCGGGTGATCGGCGAGCAGCTGGTGCCCGATATAGTGGAAGTCGCCCACCAGGGGCACCGTGACGCCGAGCCGGTCGAGGCGCTCGCGGATCTTCGGCACCGCGGCCGCCGCCTCGTCCCGGTCCACGGTGATGCGCACGAGCTCCGAGCCGGCGCGGGCGAGCGCCGCCACCTGGGCCACGGTCGAATCCACATCCGCCGTGTCCGTGTTGGTCATGGACTGGACCACGATCGGGGCCCCGCCACCGACCATGACCGAGCCGACCTTCACGCCCACCGTGCGGTGACGGGGCGCAGGGCCTGCGAGGCTCTCGGGAGCGATGGCGTCAGGGGAGGGGGTCAGAGACATGCTGCACAATCCACGCCGGCCGGTGGGGGTCAGGGCCGTCGCCGTTTAGCTGATGCCAAAAAACCGCCCCGTCAAGCGCGGCATGGTCGCGACCGGCCGTCCGGACCACCCGAATCGGGTCACGGCTGGCGAAACCGCCAGACGCTGGTCTTCTTGATCTCCGCATCCTCGAGGCTGCGCGTGACCGGGACCTCGTACTGGCTGAGGCGCTCGAGCCGCTCCTTGGGCAGGTAGCTGCGGCCGGGATCGCCGATCAGCACGGTGGCGCCCCTCCGGCTCAAGGCGAAGAGCCATTCGATCACCCGTTCCGCAAGGTCACGCTCGTAGCAGATGTCGCCCGCAAGGATTGTCTCCCAGCCGTGATCCTGGCCGATCAGGTCGGCCTGAACCGGCGTGACCTGGACTCCGTTCGCCTCGGCATTGAGCTGGATCGCGGCGATGGCGAAGCCGTCGATGTCGCAGGCCGTGACCTCGGCCGCGCCCGCCTTCATGGCGGCGATGGCGACGAGGCCGGAGCCGGAGGCGAAATCGAGCACGCGCCTGCCGCGAACCGTCTCGGGATTGTCGAGGATGTAGCGGGAGAGCGCCTGCCCGCCGGCCCAGGCGAAGGCCCAGAAGGGGGGCGGCAGGCCGATCTCGCCGAGCTCCTCCTCCGTCCGCTGCCACAGCTCCGTGGCCTCGTCCGCCACATGCAGCGCGATTTCCGGCGTGTGCGGCACCGGCAGAAGCCGCGTCTCGGCGCGGATGAAGGCGAAGGGATCCGTGATCATGAGCTCAGCATGGCGGCGTAAAGCCGTTTGAGGGTGTCCGTCACGTCCCGCTCCGTGAAGCCGTCGAGGACGCGGGCGCGGGCCGCTTCGCCCATCCGCGCCACCCGTTCCGGCGCCCCGGCAAGGGCGAGGAAGGCTTCGCTCAAGGTCTTTGCGTCGTTGGCGGGCACCACGCGGCCCTCGACGCCGTCGCGCACCAGGGTGCGGCAGCCGGGGACATCGGTGGTGACGATGGCGCGGCCGCAGGCGGCGGCTTCCAGCAGGGTCCGGGGCAGGCCCTCGCCGCCGCGGGAGGGCAGGCAGGCCACATGGTGACCGCGCCAGACGGCGGCGACATCCCGCGTCGCCCCATGCCAGGTGATGCCGGGTTCGGAACTCCAGGCCCTGAGGGTAGCCTCCGGGATGGCCTTCGGGTTGGAGGGGTCCGGCGCCCCGTAGAGGGACAGCTCGATCGCGGCCCCTTGCGCGCGGGCCATGCGCAGGGCCTCGACGGCGAGATCCACGCCCTTCGACCAGAGCATGCGGGCGACGAGCGCCACCTTCAGGGGCGGCTGCGGGGGAAGGGGTGCGGGCGTGAGAGCCTCGGGGTCGATGCCCGCGCCGCCGACGATGGTGACGTTCGGGCCCGCCGGATCGAGGCCGAGGAGCCTGGGATCGTCGGTGTTCTCGAAGAGGTAGCGGGTTCCCGAGGTCTGCAGGCCGCGGACCAGGAGCCGCACGGCGCGCTGGGCGAGGCGTCCGACCCGGTCCGTCCGCGCGCCGAGGAGGCCCAGCCCCGTGAGCGCGTAGACGCGGCGGTTCAGCCCGGCGAGCGTCGCCGCGAAGCCTCCGACGAGAATGCTCCTGAGTGCGATGCAATGGACGATGTCCGCCTTCTCGTCCTTCAGGATCGCGGCAAGCTGACCGGCCGCATAGCCGGCCGTCATGGGATTGATGCTGCGCCGCTCCGCCTCGAGCGGGATGACCCGCGCCCCCGTGGCCTCGATCGCCTCGCGGTGCGCGCGCACGCGGGTGACGACCGCGACCTCAAGGCCGAGCTCGCGCGCGGCCCGGGCCATGGGCAGGAAATGGGAGGCGAAGAACCAGTCCTCGGTGACGACGAAGACGAGCTTGCGGCCTTGGAAGGGAGAGGGATCGGACGCCAAGGGAAACCTATGGTGAAACAGCCGTGCCGTTCTAGAGCATTGTGCGGAAAAGTGGATCCGGTTTTCCGCTAAAACGATGCTTTAGCGGTCCGGCCCCTTTCATGGAACCACCTTTTCACACGCCCGTTGCACCCGGCCTGGAAAGGAGGCGTTGATGGTTCAGTGGTTGCCGACGATCCTGGCGACAATTGCGGGAATTCTCTCCACGGCGAGCTTCGTGCCGCAGGTGCTCAAAGCCTGGCGGGAGCGCGACACGGCGGCGATCTCGAAGCGCATGTACATGGTCACGGTCACCGCCTTCGTGCTGTGGTCGGCCTATGGCTTTCTTATCGGGGCCGTGCCGCTCATCGTCTTCAACCTGCTGAGCCTTGTCTTGAGCGGCACGATCCTCGTGCTGAAGCTCCGAAACGACCGGCAGGAGACGCACAGGAGGGCTGCGTCGCCGTCGCGCAGGGAACCCGGCATGGCGCAGTCCGGTTGACCCCCTGCTTCTCACGCAGGGCCCGACATGCTGCTGGATCAGATTCCCTCCGACACCACCGTCGTCGATCCCCGCGATGCCGCGGAAACGGCGGGCCTTCTCTATGTCTCCGACGAGGAGCCCGGCATCCGGCGCAAGAAGTCCGGCAAGGGCTTCAGCTATCTGCGTCCCGACGGCAAAAGGGTCGAGGACGATGCGACGCTCACGCGCATCCGTTCGCTCGCCATCCCGCCCGCCTATACGGATGTCTGGATCTGCCCGAAGGCGAATGGCCACATCCAGGCGACGGGGCGCGATGCGAAGGGGCGCAAGCAATACCGCTATCATCCCGCCTTCCGCGAGATGCGGGAGAGCACGAAATACGAGCGCATGCTCGATTTCGCCAAGGGCCTTCCGGAGATCCGCAAGACCATCGACGAGCATATGAGAATGCCGGGCCTTGCGCGCGAGAAGGTGCTGGCGACGGTGGTTCATCTTCTGGAGAACACGCTGATCCGCGTTGGCAACGAGGATTACGCCAAGCAGAACAAGAGCTACGGCCTCACCACGCTGCGCGATCCGCACGTGAAGGTGGACGGATCCGAGCTGCGCTTTCAGTTCAAGGGCAAGAGCGGCAAGACGTGGAAGCTCCAGGTAAAGGACCGCCGGGTCGCGCGGATCGTGAAGGCCTGCCAGGACCTGCCGGGGCAGGATCTCTTCCAGTATCTCGACGAGAACGGCGAGCAGCAATCGATCACGTCCTCGGACGTGAACGCCTACCTGAAGGAGATCACCGGGCGCGACATCACGGCCAAGGATTTCCGTACCTGGGCGGGGACGGTGCTGGCGGCCATGGCCCTGTCCGAGTTCGAGCGGTTCGACAGCGAGGCCAAGGCGAAGAAGAATATCCGCACGGCCATCGAGCAGGTTTCGGCACGGCTCGGCAACACGCCCACCATCTGCCGCAAGTGCTACGTGCATCCGGAGGTGTTCTCCTGCTATCTCGAAGGCAGCCTGCTTCTCGAGATCAAGGAGGGGGTCGAAGCCGAGCTGCGGGAGGAGCTGCCCTCGCTGAGGCCCGAGGAGGCCGCGGTGCTGACCCTGCTGCAGGAGCGCCTGTCGCGGGAGGTCGAGCAGCAGGCGAAGGGAAAGCCCGCGAAGAAGCGGCGCTCGCCCGCCCGCAGGAAAGAGCCTGCGCCCGCCGAGATTCGGGCATGATCCCTTGATTCTGTCCGGCCATCATGCTCCACCGTGCTCGGAAGAGGAGCGTGGACGGATGAACCGATCGACGACGGCGATGGCGTCCGTGTTGATGATCGCAGGCATGGGCATCGTCGATATCCGGCCTGCGTCCGCGCAGGAGCCGAGCTGGGCCGAGGTGAAATGCGCCCGCTATAGGAGAGCGTGGTCCGAGGCGCTCACGCGCCAGGGGCGTCAGGGGCTGAGCCAGGATTTCCTCGACCGCCATGAAGCCTTTCTCAAGTCCGGCTGCACGGCGAAGGCCGATGTCTGCCCCCGCTCCGAGGAGGAATTGGCGCTCGCCAACATGATGGTCGTGGCCGCCATGAATGCCGGAACGGCGAGCACCTTCCCGCCTTTCGCCTGTCGCAAGTAGCGCGCGATCGCCGCGACGTTCCGAACAATCCTCTCGGCCTCGCGTTTGGCATTCGATTTCGGTTCAATCGTCGAGGCCTGCCATGCGCATTCACCATCTCAATTGCGGCTGCATGTGTCCCGTGGGAGGCCGGCTCTGGGATGGCGTGAGCCGGGGACCGACGGGAAAGATCGTCTGCCATTGCCAGCTGATCGAGACGGACAATCATGGCCTGGTTCTGGTGGATACCGGCATCGGCTCCCGCGATGTGGAGGATCCCTATGAGCGGATCAGCCCGCTCTTCGTCCACATGAACCGGATCCAGCTCGACCCCCGCTACACGGCCCTGGAGCAGGTGAAGAGCCTCGGTTTCTCGCCGCGCGACGTTCGCCATATCGTGCTGACGCATCTCGACTTCGACCATGCCGGCGGGCTGGAGGACTTTCCGGAGGCCACCGTGCATGTGCTTCGCGCCGAAGTGGAGGAGGCCGAGGTGCGCCAGGGCTTCATCCATCGCCGTCGTTATCGCCCGGAGCAGTGGGACGGCGTGCGCGACTGGCGCTTCTACGATCCGTCGGGAGAAACGTGGTTCGGCTTCGGCTCCGTGCGCGATCTCGACGGCCTGCCGTCGGAAATCCTGATGATCCCGCTGCCCGGCCACACGATGGGCCATGCGGGCATCGCCATCGACACGCCGGAGGGCTGGCTCCTCAACGCGGGCGACGCCTATTTTCATCGCCATGAAATGGATGAGGATCCGTCCTGCCCGCCCGGCCTCGTCGCCTATCAGCGGATGATGGAGGAGAACCGCCCCATGCGGCTCCACAACCAGGAGCGCCTGCGCGCCCTGGCCAATGATGCATACAGCAACGTACGGATCTTCTGCAGCCACGACCCCGTCGAGCTCGAGGCCCTGCAGCGGCTGAGCACCGGATGGCGGCCGTTGTCCTCGGCATCTTTTCCTTCCAGAGCGTATTCGTAGGCCCGCAGCCCCTGGCCGTAAGTCGCTGCCGCCCTAAAAGCAGGGCAGGACTGTGGCGCATCGTGCCATTGTGCGGATCCCGTTCCGCGCTCCGCGATGCGCCCTCGAGGAGAGAGCATCGGACTGATTCCGAAAGTGCCTTCCGCTTTCGGCCCGATGCCTGGAGGGGAAGCGGTATGGAACTTGATGCCCTGATGCTCTCGCGCATCCAGTTTGCGTTCACGATCTCGTTCCACATCATCTTCCCGGCTTTCACCATCGGTCTTGCGAGCTGGCTCGCCGCGCTGGAATTCAACTGGTTGCGCACGGGCAATCCCCTCTATCGCAATCTCTTCCGCTTCTGGGTCAAGGTTTTCGCTGTGTCCTTCGGCCTCGGCGTCGTGTCGGGCATCGTGATGAGCTATCAGTTCGGCACGAACTGGTCGCGGTTTTCGGAATTCACCGGCAACGTGCTCGGCCCCGTCATCGCCTATGAGGTGATCACCGCCTTCTTCCTGGAGGCGGCCTTCCTCGGCATCATGCTCTTCGGCTGGGAAAGGGTCGGCGACCGCCTGCACTTCTTCGCTACCTGCATGGTGGCCCTGGGGACATTGATCTCCGCGTTCTGGATCCTCTCCGCCAATTCCTGGATGCAGACGCCCGCAGGCTTTGCCATCGAAAACGGCAAGGCAGTGCCGGTCGATTGGTTCGAGATCGTCTTCAACCCGTCCTTCCCGCTGCGCTACGCGCATATGGTGCTGGGCTGCTACATCACGACCGCCTTCGCGGTGGCCGGCATGTCGGCCTGGATGCTCCTGCGCCATCCGCACGACGCGCCGGAGGCCAAGCTCGTGGCGTCGCGCCGGTCGCTCTCAATGGCCCTGTGGTTCGCCGCCATCTTCGTGCCCGTGCAGATCGTGATCGGCGATCTCCATGGCCTCGGGGTTCTCAAGTATCAGCCCACGAAGCTCGCCGCGATCGAGGGCAATTGGGAGCGCATGTCCAACATGCCGCTCCGCCTCTTCGCAATTCCCGACGAGGTCGCGGAGACCAACCATTACGAGATCGGCATTCCGAAGATCGGCAGCTGGGTGCTGACGCATGCCTTCGAGGGCGAGGTGCCCGGGCTCAAGGACGTGCCGCCTCAGGATCGTCCGCCCGTCTGGCCGGTGTTCTTCTCCTTCCGCATCATGGTGGGTCTCGGCTTCGCGATGCTCGGCATCGGGCTGTGGAGCTTGTATCTGCGCCTGAAGGGTACGCTCTTCACCAACAGGCCCTTTCTCACGGCGACGATGCTCATGACCCCGTCCGGCTTCGGCGCGGTGCTTTTCGGCTGGTTCACGGCGGAGATCGGTCGCCAGCCCTTCGTGGTGTACGGGCATCTGCGCACGGCCGATGCGGTATCGCCCGTGGCTGCGGGCGCGGTGACCGCGTCGCTGCTCACCTTCTTCGTCGTCTATGCCTTCGTGTTCGGCTTCGGGTCCTATTATCTCGCCAAGCTCCTGCGGCGCGGACCCGATCCGGTCGAGGACATCCGCGGCGACGATGTTGGCAAGAAGCCGAAACGTCCGTTCTCGGTGCTCGATGAGGGAATCGAGGGACGGCCCGGCCATCGGGCGCAGCCCGCGGAATAGGAGACGGGACGATGTTCGGTTTCGGCAACGAATATGAAGGCCTCGCCTTCTGGCTCCCGCTGGTCTGGGCGGGTCTGATCGCCGTGGCGGTCGCCATGTACGTGATCGTCGACGGGTTCGATCTCGGCGTCGGGATTCTCTTCAAGGCGGCCCGCAGCGAGAACTGGCGCGACCGCATGATGTTCTCCGTCGCGCCCATCTGGGACGGCAACGAGACCTGGCTCATCCTCGGCGGCGGCGGTCTGCTGGCTGTGTTCCATATCGCCTATGCGGTGCTGATGCCCGCGCTGTACATACCGATCCTTCTCATGCTGATCGCGCTGATCTTTCGCGGCGTCGCCTTCGAGTTCCGCTTCAAGGCGGAGCGTTCGAAGTTCCTGTGGGACAACGCGTTCTTCTTCGGCTCGCTCCTGGCGACATTCTTCCAGGGCATGGTGCTCGGCGCCTTCGTGCAGGGCTTTTCCAACGACGGGCGCCAGTTCACCGGCGGCACCTTCGACTTCCTCACGCCGTTCAGCGTCGCCACCGGTCTCGGCCTCATCTGCGGCTACGGGCTGCTCGGCGCCACCTGGTGCGTGATGAAGACGACGGGGGAGCTGGAAATCTGGGCCCGCCGCATGGCGGTGCGCTTCCTGCTGGCGACCATCGTCGCCATGGGCGTCGTGTCGCTCTGGGTGCCGTTCCTCGGGCGGGACATCGAGGCGCGCTGGTTCACCTGGCCCAACATCGCCTTCCTCGCGCCGATCCCGCTGGTCACCGCCTACACGGCCTATCGCCTCTTCAGGGACCTCGAGGAGGGCCGCCACGCCCGTCCCTTCTTCCTCGCGATCGCCCTGTTCCTCCTCGGCTATCTCGGGCTCGGCGTCAGCCTCTTTCCCTACAACGTGCCGCCGAACCTGACGATCTGGGACACGGCGAACACGGTCAATTCCCAGCTCTTCGCGCTCGTGGGCTTCGCCATCGTGCTGCCGATCACCTTCGTCTACACGGCCTATGCCTATTACGTGTTCCGCGGCAAGGTCGCGGAGGAGATCCAGGGCGGCGGCTACGGATATCACTGATGCAGGCCGAGACCCGCCGTGCGCCCGGAAGGCGCGGCAAACGCCTCCTCTGGTTCGTTGTGCTCTACCTGGCGAGCCTCGCCGTCTTCGCCGCCCTGGTCTATGGGCTGAAGCTCATCATCCCGCGCTGAGGCTAGCGTCCGAGGCGGCCTTCCCCTGGTCGGCGGGGTTCCTGGCCGGTGCGCCCTGACCCTGCCGCCAAGGCACCGGCGCCGGCAGGATTAATCCGGGCGATCCCTGCTTCCGCGGCCACAATCCGACGGGCGGCAGAGCTAAGTTGTCCATATTGCGACCTCATTTCTGGGTCACAGAGCGCCGACTCTCACATTATTACTGAAGAGTTACATTTGAATCGGCTGGGCGTTGCCTCCCCTCCAAATAGAGAGGAAGGGAATTTTGCCCTGACTATTGCCAAGAGTTTAGTTGACATGGATGCCTGAAATAGGGTTACAAAAGATATGGCGTTACGTAAGGCGCCAACTTTTGGGGGATCTAGCTATCCATAAGAGCCACGCGGCGGCCGGGCGGAATGGCCCGCTCCTGTTAGAATGCTCTGAGGGTCCAGGCCCGGCATCGAAGCCATCGCAAGATGGTTGAGATCGTGATAGGGTATAACTTGTCATGATCGCACGGCAACTCACGGTGTACCGGTCGTCCGGCCCATCGATGGAAAGAAGAATATGAAGCAGACATCGAGAAATCGGGAAGAGAGCACAGAGGTCCAGGACGCTCTGAAAGCCTGCTTGCCTTCCTTTACCGGCGTGGCCGTCTTCTCGGCGGTGGTCAACGTCCTGGCACTCACCGGCTCCATCTACATGCTGCAGGTCTACGACCGCGTCCTGTCGAGCCGCAGCATTCCGACCCTGATCGGCCTCTCGCTCCTGGCCCTGGCGGCCTATGCCCTGTCGGGCGGCCTCGAGATGCTGCGCGGCAAGATGCTGGCGCGCATCGGCGCCCGCTTCGATGAGATCCTGGCGCCGCGCGTGTTCGACCTCGTCGCGACCATGCCCCTCAAGGGCGCCAAGCAGGCCGAGAGCATGCAGCCCATCCGCGACGTGGACACGATCCGAGGCTTCCTCTCGAGCCTGGGCCCCACGGCGCTCTTCGACATGCCCTTCATGCCGATCTTCCTCGCCGGCTGCTTCCTGATCCATCCCTGGATCGGCGTCACCTCCGTGTTCGGCGGCATCTGCATCATCCTGCTCACGATCTACACCGACATGAAGAGCAAGGAGCCGTCCTACAAGGTGACGAAGAGCGGCGCCGAGCGGCACGCCCTGGCCGAAACCAGCCGCCGCAATGCGGAGGCGATCCGGGCGAACGGCATGCTGGGACATCTCGGCAAGCGCTATGACGAGCTCCATGTCGCGCACGTCAATGACGGTCTGGCCGCCAGCGAATCCTCGGCCGGCATCAGCGCCTTCGCCAAGGTGTTCCGCATGGTGCTCCAGTCCGGCATCCTCGGCCTCGGCGGCCTGCTGGTCATCAAGGGCGAGATGTCGGGCGGCCTCATGATCGCGGGCTCGATCCTGATGTCGCGCGCCCTCGCGCCGATCGAGATCGCCGTGGCGAACTGGAAGGGCTTCACCGCCTCCCGCCAGGCCTATCGCCGCCTGCAGCACATCATGACGCTGGTCCCGGCCCAGGGCGCCCGCATGCCGCTGCCGGGCCCGAAGGCCGCGCTGTCGGTGGAGGACGCCTATGTCGCAGCCCCCGGGGCGCAGTTCCCGATCGTCCAGGCAGCGTCCCTCGCCTTGAAGGCCGGCCAGGGCCTCGGCCTCATCGGCCCCAGCGCCTCCGGCAAGTCCACCCTGGCCCGCGCCCTCGTGGGCGTGTGGCCGACCCTGCGCGGCGAGATCCGTCTCGACGGCGCGGCCCTCGATCAGTGGGAGCCGGACCATCTCGGCCGTCATATCGGCTACCTGCCGCAGGACGTGGAGCTGTTCGAAGGCACCATCGCCGAGAACATCGCCCGCTTCGATCCCAAGGCCAAGCCCGAGGACGTCATCGCCGCGGCCAAGACGGCCGGCGCGCATGAGCTCATCCTCAATCTGCCGGACGGCTACGACACGAGGATCGGCGAAGGCGGCGCCTCCCTGTCGGGCGGGCAGCGCCAGCGCGTCGCCCTGGCCCGCGCCCTCTACGGCAATCCGTTCCTGGTCGTGCTCGACGAGCCGAATGCCAGCCTCGACGGCGCCGGCGACGAGGCGCTGAACCAGGCGATCCTCGCGGTCCGGCAGCGCGGCGGCATCGTCGTGGTCATCACGCACCGGCCCGCCGCCCTCGGCCAGGTCGATCAGGTCGCGATCATGGAGGAGGGCCGTATCAAGGCCATCGGCCCGCGCGACGAAGTTCTGCAGAGCGTCATGAAACGCAATGTGGCGCCGCAGCCGCAGCAGGCACCCGTGGTGCGCGTGCAGCCGGCTCCGACACCGGCGCAGGCAGGAAACCTGCGAGAGGTTGGTTAAATGCTCATCATCCAGCAACAGCCCACGAAGCCTTCGCTTCACGAGAAGGTTCTCCGCCAGTCCACCAAGGCAGGCATCGCGATGATCGCCCTGTTCGCAGGCACCATCGGCCTGTGGGCGGCGACGTCCACCCTGTCCGGCGCGGTGGTCGCCGGCGGCCAGTTCGTCGTCGACTCGAGCGTCAAGAAGATCCAGCACTCCTCCGGCGGCATCGTCGGCGAGCTCAGGGTGAAGGATGGAGACCGGGTCAAGGCAGGGGATCTGCTGATTCGCCTGGACGAAACCTTGACGCGCGCCAATCTGCAGGTGGTCGCCAAGCAGCTCGACGAATTCATCGGCCGCCAGGCCCGCCTCGAGGCGGAGCGTGACGGTGCGGACAAGATCCAGACGCCTCCGGAATTCGCCGACCGCCTGAACGATCCCGCCATCCAGAAGATCATGTCGTCCGAGCGCACGCTCTTCGAGGCGCGCCGCGCCACGCGCAATTCTCAGAAGGATCAGCTCAGGAAGCGCATCGCACAGTCGCAGGACGAGATCAGGGGCCTCAAGGCCCAGCAGGAGGCCAAGGCCCGCGAGGCCGCGCTGATCGCGGAGGAGCTCAAGGGCGTCCGCGAGCTCTATCAGAAGAACCTCGTGCAGCTCTCGCGCCTGAACGCGCTCGAGCGCGACGCCGCCAGCATCGAAGGCCAGCGCGGCCAGCTCATCGCGGCCGTGGCGCAGGCGGAGAGCCGTATCGCGGAAACCTCGTTCCAGATCATCCAGATCGACGAGCAGATGCGCGCTGAGGCGATGCAGGAACTGCGCGAGATGCAGAGCAAGATCGCCGAGTACACGGAGCGCCGCGTGGCGGCCGAGGATCAGCTCAAGCGCATCGACATCCGCGCACCCAGCGACGGCTATGTGCATCAGCTGAACGTGCACACCATCGGCGGCGTCATCTCGCCGGCCGAGCCCGTCATGCTCATCGTTCCGACGAACGACAAGCTCGAGCTCGAGGCCAAGGTTCTTCCCAACGAGATCGACCAGGTGAAGGTCGGCCAGAGGGCCGTGGTGAAGGTTCACGCCTCCAATGCGCGCATGATGCCCGACCTTTTCGGCACGGTCAGCCGCATCTCGGCCGACGTGTCCCGGGATCAACAGACGGGCATGACCTTCTACACGATCCGCGTGGCGCTGCCGCCGGAGGAGATCAAGCGCCTCGGAGGCCTGCATCTGATCGCGGGCATGCAGGCGGAAGTCTTCGTCGAGGTCAATGAACGCACGCCCTTCGAATATTTCTTCAAGCCCATGAAGGACCAGTTCGCCCGCGCGTTCCGCGAGCACTGACGCTCCACGCATGTCTTGCCATCGAGAACCGCAGCCGGCCCATCCGCCGGCTGCGGTTTTTGTTTTGTTCTCTTTCCGTCAAGCCGCCAAACCTGGAAAGTTCCCGAAGAAAGCCCATAACAGGGGCGGGCGTCCCCCGTCCGATGCTCCGGCCAGATCCCATGCGAAGCATCGAAGGGTTCCGATGCTCCGCATTCGGGCATCCGAAGTCGTGTTCCTTGTTCGAGGTCCTTGAGGTTTGAGAATCATCTTTCGTTTCGGCGGCATCGCGTTGCTTGTGGCCGCCATCGTCATCCTGGCCGTTCTGCCCTTTGCGACGTCCTTCGTCGATCAATGGACCAGACGGGACGTGGAGCTGCGCTCCCGTCTCGTGTTCAATTCCACCCGCGACCAGGTCGCCGGGCTGTTGAGCCGCAACGAAACCGATCGGCTTGTGAGCCTGTTCGAGCGGATCGCCTCGGATGAGCGGGTTCTGGCCATCGGGTATTGCGACGGCGTGGACCTGCTCGCGCCGACCCGCAACATGCCGGCCTCCTTCGTCTGCGAGCAGGCGGCGCGGTCCGACAGCGAGAGCTTCTCCGCCATCAGGAGCGACGGCCGCGAGATCCTGGTCAGCTCCTTCCCCATGAACATCGCCGGCCGGACGGGGCACCTCGTGGTGCTGCATGACCTGAGCTATGCGGACCGCCGCGGGGGCGAGGCGCGGAACTATCTCTTCCTGGCCCTCGCGGGCGTCGCCTTCGGGGCTGCGGCCCTCGCGGCCCTGATCGCCGCCTTCATCATGCGCCGCTGGCTCGCATCCATCCGGCTGGCCCTGGAAAACGCCCGCGCCGGTGCGGCCGGCCAGCCCGAGCAGGAGAACATCATTCCCCTCGGCCAGGAGATCCGCGACGTGCTCCAGGAACTGGAGGCCTCCCGCCGGACCATCGACGCGGCCCATACGGATTGGAGCCCCGATACCCTGCGGGCGGCGCTCGCCAACGAATTGTCGGGCTCGGAGGTGATCGTGGTCTCGAACCGCGAGCCCTATATCCACAACAAGACGGAGGACGGAAGGATCACCCTGCAGATCCCGGCGAGCGGCCTCGTCTCCGCCCTCGAACCGGTGGTGCGCGCCTGCGGCGGCACATGGGTGGCCCACGGCAGCGGCACCGCGGACCGGGAAACGGTGGATGCCAATGATCGCGTGCCGGTGCCGCCGGCGCATCCCTCCTACACCCTGCGCCGCGTCTGGCTGACGGACGAGGAGCAGGACGGCTATTATTACGGCGCGGCCAACGAGGGCCTCTGGCCGCTCTGCCACATCGCCTTCGTGCGACCGATCTTCCGCGAGCAGGACTGGCAGTACTACCGGTCGGTGAACGAAAAATTCGCGGATGCGGTGGTGGCGGAGGCCAAGCGCGAGGACCCGATCATCCTCGTGCAGGATTATCACTTCGGGCTCCTGCCGCGCATGATCCGCAACCGCCTGCCGCAGGCGACCATCGTCACCTTCTGGCACATCCCCTGGCCGAACGCGGAAACCTTCGGCATCTGCCCCTGGCGCGAGGAGATCATCGACGGGCTGCTGGGCTCGTCGATCCTGGGTTTCCACACGCAGGCCCATTGCAACAACTTCATGGATGCGGTGGACGCCTATGTGGAAAGCCGCATCGACCGGGAGAAGGATTCCGTCACCTTCGGCGGGGAGGAAACGCTGATTCGTCCCTATCCCATCTCCATCGAATGGCCTCCGACGGCCCTCGAAGGCCAGAAGCCGGTGGAGGAGTGCCGCCGCATCGTGCGCGAGCGCCTCGGCCTTCCGCCGGAGATGCGCGTCGGCGTCGGCATCGAGCGGTTCGACTACACCAAGGGCATTCTCGACCGCATGCAGGCCATCGATGCCCTGCTGACGGAGCATCCCGAATGGAAGGGCAACTTCGCCTTCATCCAGGTGGCGGCGCCCACCCGCAGCAAGCTTGCGAATTATCGCCAGCTTCAGGAGGAGGCCGAAGCTCTGGCGCGCGAGATCAACGAGAAACACGGCAGCCCGGGATACGAACCCATCAAGCTTCTCATCCGGCATCATGAGCCCGACGAGGTGTTCGAGCTGTTCAGGGCGGCCGACCTGTGCATCGTGTCGAGCCTGCATGACGGCATGAATCTCGTGGCGAAGGAGTTCGTGGCGGCGCGCGACGACGAGGAGGGCGTGCTCATCCTCTCCGCCTTCGCCGGCGCCTCGCGCGAATTGTCGGAGGCGTTGATCGTGAATCCGTACAACGCCCATGCCATGGGGCAGGCGATCAACCGCGCCCTCACCATGCCGCAGGCCGAGCAGCGCGAGCGCATGCGCCTCATGCGCGACCAGGTGAAGGAACGCAACGTGTATCGCTGGGCCGGGCAGATGCTGCTGGCCGCCTCTCGCCTGCGCAAGCGACAAAGGATCCGCCGGCTGATCGCTGCGGGTCGGAAGCGGGCTGCCGCCAATGCATGACACACCTCAGCAAGCGAGAATCGACGATCGGTATGCGCTCTTCCTGGATTTCGACGGAACGCTGGTCGAGATCGCCGAGCGCCCGGACGCGGTCATGCTCGACCGGGAACTGCCGGGTGTTCTGGCCAGCCTCAAGGACAAGCTCGGCGGCGCGCTCGCCATCGTCAGCGGCCGGCCGGTGAGCTTCCTCGATCCGCATTTCCTGCCGCACCGGTTCGACATGGCGGGCCTGCATGGCCTCGAGCAGCGCATCGCGGGCGAATTGAGCCTCTGCGATCCGGACGAACATCCTCAGTTGCGGCGGATGATCGGCCGCCTGAAGGAGATCGTGGCGAACAAGGCGGGGGTGCTGATCGAGGACAAGGGCTGCTCCGTCGCCATCCACTGGCGGCTGGCGCCGCAGGAAAAGGAGTTCGCGCTCGCCACGGCCCACGCGGCCGTCGAGGCGCTCGGCAGCGAATACCGCGTGCAGCACGGCAAGGCCGTCGCGGAAATTCTTCCGTCCGCTGCCGGTAAGGGAAAGGTCATCGAGCGGTTCCTCCATGCCGCACCCTACAAGGGGCGCCTGCCGATCTTCGTCGGCGACGACTTGACGGACGAGCATGGATTCAAGACGGTGAATGCCCGGGGCGGCCTCTCGGTGCGCATCGGCGCGGGCGAGACCATTGCCAAGGTTCGTCTGGGAACGCCTGCCGATTTGCGACATTGCCTGTCATCATGGGCGTCGGGCGGCACCTTTCCTTTCAACGTGGATGATTGATCAGATGAGTTCATTGGACCTCGCCGTTATCGGCAATTGCATGATTTCGGCCCTGATTGACCGCCGGGCGCAGATCGTATGGAGCTGCTTTCCCCGGTTCGATGGCGATCCTGTGTTCTCCGCTCTGCTCGACTCTCCCGACGGGCGTACGGATGCGGAGCAGAGGGGCGTCTTCGCCATCGACATGATCGGCATGGTCAGCTGCGAGCAGAGCTATCTCGAGAACACCGCCGTTCTCGTCTCGCGCATGACGGATTCCTTCGGCAACATCATCGAGATCACGGACTTCGCGCCACGCTTCAAGCATTTCGACCGCACCTTCCGGCCGCCGCTGATCGTTCGCCGCATCACGCCGCTCAAAGGCCGTCCCCGCATTCGCGTGAGGCTGCGCCCGCATTACGAATATGGCGGGTACACGCCGAACACGACCCGCGGCAGCAATCATCTGCGCTTCGTGGGGCCGCATTCCTCACTCCGGCTCACGACCGATGCGCCGGTGTCCTATGTGCACGAGGAACGGCCCTTCGTGGTTGAGCGGCCGCTGTCCTTCTTCTTCGGGGAGGACGAGCCGCTTCGCTCGGAGGCGGACACGACCGCGCGCGAGTTCCTGGACAGCACCGTCGGATTCTGGCGCGACTGGGTGCGCTCCCTGTCCATTCCCTTCGACTGGCAGGAGGCGGTGATCCGTGCCGCGATCACGCTCAAGCTGTGCAATTTCGAGGAGACGGGCGCGATCGTGGCGGCGCTGACCACATCCGTGCCCGAGGCGCCGAACACGCAGCGCAACTGGGATTATCGCTATTGCTGGCTACGTGACGCATATTTCGTGATCCAGGCGCTCAACCGGCTCGGCACCACGAAGACGATGGAGGAATACCTCACCTACATCACCAACATCGTCGACGATATGGATGCCATTCCCAACCAGAAGGACATGCCGCCGCTGTTCAGCATCACGCGCTCGCCCTATCTCGAGGAGCGCGAGGCGACATCGCTCGCCGGCTATCGCGGCATGGGTCCCGTGCGCGTGGGCAACGCGGCCTATACGCAGATCCAGAACGACGCCTATGGCAGCATCGTGCTGGCCTCCGTCCACGCCTTCCTCGACAAGCGCATGATCCGCCCCGTCGGCAACCGCGCCTTGTTCGCCCATCTGGAGAAGCTCGGACAGCGCGCCATCGAGGTCTTCGACCAGCCGGATGCGGGGCCCTGGGAGCTGCGCACGAAGGCCGCCATTCACACCTTTCCGAGCGTGATGTGCTGGGCCGCCTGCGACCGCCTCGCCAAGATCGCGGTCGCCATGGGCCGGGAGGACCGCGCCGAGTTCTGGCGCGAAAACGCCGACCGGATGCACCGCATCATCGACGAGAAGGCCTACAATCCGACGACGGGCACCTTCGTGTCGTCCTTCGGGGGCGAGCATCTGGATGCGACCCTGCTGCTGCTCCAGGAGCTCAACTTCGTGAAGCCGGACGATCCGCGCTACATCGCCACCGTCGATGCGGTGGGCAAGGCCTTGCGACGCGGGGACCTTCTGCTGCGCTATGATGTGGAAGACGATTTCGGGCGCATGCACACGGCTTTCATGATCTGCGGCTTCTGGTACGTGGACGCCCTGAACGCCATCGGGCGGAAGGAGGAGGCGATCGAGTTGTTCGGGAAGATCCTGAGCCTGCGCAACTCCTTCGGCCTGTTCTCCGAGGATGCCGACTTCACGACCGGCGAGCTGTGGGGCAATTTCCCCCAGACCTACTCCATGGTGGGTCTCATCAACTCCGCCGTGCGCTTGAGCCGGAGCTGGGAAGACGCTTTCTGAAACCGACGGCTCCGGCCGGGACGAATGAGGACGATAGGCTCTCGATGTTCGCATTTCCTGTTCTGCTCGGCGATATCGGCGGCACCAATGCGCGCTTTGCCGTGCTGTCCGCTCCCGGAGAGCCCGTCCAGCTTCTGCCCCGCACCCTGACGGCCGACACGCCCGATCCCGTGGGCGCCATCAGGATCGCGTTGCAGGGCTATCAGGGCGCGCCGCCCCGTTCCGCCATGATCGCGGTGGCGACCCGTGTGGATGCGCCGGCGATCCGCCTCACCAATGCCTCTTGGCTGATCGACGCCGAGGCCATCGGCAAGGCGCTGGGCCTGGAGCGCGTGGCGCTCGTCAACGATTATACGCCCGTCGCGGCCTCCGTGATGGTGCTGCGCGAGGAGAGCGGGGATCTTGCCCCGATCGGCGGCGGGCATCCCGAGGCGGGGGCCCGCGTGGTTCTCGGGCCCGGAACGGGGCTCGGCGTGGGCGCGCTCGTCCCGGTGGAGGACCGACTCGCCATCGTGGCCACCGAGGCGGGGCACATCGCCTTCGGCCCCGCGACCGAGGAGGAGGCGGCGCTCTGGCCCCATCTGGAGCGGGTCGGCGGCCGCATCTCCGCCGAGGTCGTTCTCTCCGGCCCCGGCCTGTTCCGCATCGCAAAGGCGGTGGCCGCCCATCGCTGTGTGGATTGTCCCTACACGAAGCCCAACGACGTGCTCACCGCCGCCCGTGAGGGCGACGAGATGGCGCAAGGCGCGCTCGATCTCTTCTCGCGCTGGCTCGGGCGCTATGCGGGCGACATGGCGCTGACCTTCGAGGCCTCCGGCGGGGTCTTCATCGCGGGAGGCATCGCGCCGCGCATGGTCGATATCCTGCAGGCGGGCGGCTTCCGCGAGGAGTTCGACGCGAAGGCGCCGCATGATGCCTGGGCGCGCAAGGTCCCGGTTTTCGTGATCGTCAATGCGGAGCCGGCCTTGCAGGGACTGGCCGCCCTCGTTACCAATCCCGGGCACTTCGTGTTCAAGTCGCAAGGATGGGCCGCTCCGGCTGCGTGACGTCCTTGCCTTGAGCATGACTCGAGACAACCGCTCAAGGCAGACGCCGGCCCATATCCATGAAAACAGAACAGATCGCTCTCTCGCCGCTGGCACCGGGTGCCAGCCTGTCCCTCACCGTCCATCGCTTCGGGGAAGCCGGCGCGCGTCCGCGCGTCTATGTCCAGGCTTCGCTGCATGCGGACGAAATTCCCGGCATGATCGCCGCACATCACCTGCGCGAGAAACTCACCGCCCTCGAAGCCGAGGGCCGGATCAAGGGCGAGATCATTCTCGTGCCGAGCGCCAACCCCATCGGCCTGGCGCAGCGCGTTCTCGGCGACCATATCGGGCGCTTCAATCTCGCCGATGGTCTCAATTTCAATCGCGGCTATCCCTACCTCGTGCCCAAGGTGGCCGGGCGCATCGAAGGCAAGCTCACGGACGATGCGCAGATGAATGTGCGCCTGATCCGGGAGGCGCTTCGCGCCGAGCTCGACGCCTGGGAGACGAGCAATCCCGCCGAGGTGATGAAGAAGGCGCTGCTCGGCCTCGCCATCGAAGCTGACATCGTCCTCGACCTCCATTGCGACTCGGAAGCCGTAGAGCACATCTACACGCATACCCGCTCGGCGGAGGAGTTCGCGCCCCTCGCCGCGCTCATTCGCGCACAGGCCTTTCTGCTGGCGGATGAATCCGGCGACGATCCCTTCGACGAGGCCCTCAGCCGCCCATGGGGCGAGCTCGCCGACCGCTTCAAGGATCATCCGATTCCGTTCAGCTGCCATTCCACGACGCTGGAATTCCGCGGCGAGCGGGACGTGAGTCACGAGCTGGGGCGGCGCGATGCGGATGCGCTCGTCGCCTACATGACGCTGCGCGGTGTCATCGCAGGCGAGGCTCCCGCGATCCCGCAACCGCTCTGCCAGCCGACGCCGCTCGCCGCGTCGGAGCCCGCTCCGTCTCCCGCCACGGGCATCGTCGTGTTCCAGGCCGATGTGGGTGACAGGGTCAAGGCCGGCGATGTGATCGCCGACATCGTCGATCCGCAGACCGGGACCGTCACGCAAGCCACATCCCCCTGCGACGGCGTCGTCTTCGCCCGGATCGCGCAGCGCTTCGTCACGCAGGGCGCGCGCCTCGCCAAGGTGGCGGGCACGACCGCCAGGCGCACGGGCAAGCTGCTCAGCGCCTGAGTTTCCGGCAAGAGCCAAAAAGGAAGGCCGCCCGCGAGGGCGGCCTTTCCATTATCGGTTCCGGGTCCTTGACGATCCGCAGACCAGTGTGCCCGTGACGTGGCCGAGGCAGCGTTTGCTCACATGATAGATCGCAGACGGCCCCTCAAGTCATGAGCCGAGGATACTGGTTATCGCCACATGCCACGCATCTTCGCTCCGACGTCGACGCGAATGCCTTTCGTCGCGTCCGATGATGGCGCCGGGTCCGGCACGGCCAAGGGCCACGACACCCGCTCGAACAGCTTCAGAAGGCTGCTCGGGATGAAGCGGGTGCGGGCCGCGTAAACATGGCGATCGCCCGTGGTGGATTGCTGATGGGTGAAGAAGCGCTGCGGCACGATCAGATGCAGGTGGTCCTTGGCCCGGGTCATGGCCACGTAGAGCAGCCGCCGCTCCTCCTCGATCTCCGCCGTGGTGCCGGTGCCGAGATCCGACGGGATGCAGCCGTCGACCACGTTCAGCACGAACACCGACTTCCACTCCTGGCCCTTGGCGGAATGGATCGTCGACAGGATCAGATAATCTTCGTCGCGCAGAGGCACGCCGGCCTGGTCGCTCGTCGCATCCGGCGGATCGAGCGTGAGCTCGGTCAGGAAGCGCTCGCGGGAGGGATAGCCGGCCGCGATCTGCTCCAGCTGGATCAGGTCGGCCTTGCGCGTCGCGGCGTCCTCATGCATGCGCTCGAGGTGGGGCTCGTACCAGGTCCGCGCGAGTTCGAGTTCCGCCGGCCATCCGGACGTACCGGCGCGAAGCTGGGTGATCGCGTCGACGAAGGACCACCAATCGTCTCCCGCCCGGGGCGGGGCAGGGGCCTCGAGCAGCGCCCCGATCGCATCGGCAGCGTCATGCATGCGATCGAGCACGCGCTGCGCCGAGGTTGGGCCGACACCAGGCAGAAGCTGCATCAGACGGAAGCCGGCGACCCGATCGCGCGGGTTCTGCACGAACCGCAGCAGGGCAAGCAGGTCCTTGACGTGAGCGGCGTCGAGGAACTTGAGGCCGCCGAACTTCACGAAGGGGATGTTGCGGCGGGTCAACTCCACCTCCAGCGGTCCGCTGTGATGCGAGGTCCGAAACAGCACCGCCTGCTGCTTGAGGCTCATCCCGGTCTCGCGGTTCGCCAGCACCTGCTCGACCACATATCGCGCCTGGTCAGCCTCGTCGCGCACGGCCGCCAGCTTCGGCCGCTCAGGGGAGGCCCGGTCCGTCCAGAGATTCTTGGTGAAGCGCTCCGTGGCGAGTTCGATCACGGCATTGGCGGCCTCGAGGATCGGCTGGGACGAGCGGTAGTTGCGGTCGAGGGTGACGATCTTGGCAGGCGGGCTGAACTGTGCGGGGAAATCCAGGATGTTGCGGACGGTTGCCGCGCGGAAGGAATAGATCGACTGGGCATCGTCCCCAACGACCGTGAGGCCCTGGCCGTCCGGCTTGAGGGCCAGCAGGATCGATGACTGGAGGCGGTTGGTGTCCTGGTACTCATCGACGAGGACATGATCGAAACGCCCGCCGAGCTCGGCGGCGATCGATGGCTCGGCCACCATCTGCGCCCAGTAGAGCAGGAGATCGTCGTAATCGAGCACATTCTGGCGCTGCTTGGCTTCGACATAGGCGGCGAACAGCTGCCGCAATTCAGCGGCCCAGCCGGCGCACCATGGATACGAAGTGCGGAGCACCTCCTCAAGGGCCGTCTCGGTATTCACGCAGCGGGAATAGATCGCGAGACAGGTTGCCTTCGCGGGAAAGCGGCTCTGGGTGGTGGAGAATCCGAGTTCGTGTCGGACGAGGTTCATCAGATCGGCCGAGTCCTCGCGGTCATGGATCGAGAAGGCGGGGTCGAGACAGATCTCCAACGCGTAGTCGCGCAGGAGCCTGGCGCCGATGCCATGGAAGGTTCCCGCCCAGGTGAGGGCGTCGGTCATCACGCGGGCGTTCTGGCCCAGAACCTGGCCCGCGATCCGCTCGACCCGGCGCGCCATTTCGGACGCCGCCCTGCGGGAGAAGGTCAGCAGGAGGATGCGGCGCGGATCGGCGCCGTTGACGATCAGATGCGCCACGCGATGGGCCAAGGTGTTCGTCTTGCCTGAACCAGCTCCGGCGATGACGAGGAGCGGCGCAGACGAATTCACGCCATCGGCCAGGATGCCGTGCTCGACCGCCTGACGCTGCCGCGGGTTGAGTTGGTCAAGGTAGGCAGGGTTCGCAGACACGGTCGAATCATTCCTCTCCGGCGCGATATAGATCCCGATTCCTGTTTTGTTCGCAATGGCTCAGCTTGTCGCTGCACAACGAGGTCGCGACAATATGTTCGTATTTTGTTCTGTCGTTTCGCGGCCAGGATGCTAAGGGTTCTGCTTCTCCTCCAAAGCACAGGATTTGCGATGACCAAAGATAAGGCCAAGGCGATCGAAACCGCCGTCAGCCAGATTGAGCGTGCCTTCGGCAAGGGCGCCATCATGCGCCTCGGCGGTGATCGGGTCATCGAAGTCGAGACCATCTCCACCGGATCGCTGGGGCTCGACATCGCGCTCGGCGTCGGCGGTTTGCCGCGGGGTCGAATCATTGAGGTTTATGGGCCGGAATCGTCCGGCAAGACGACGCTCGCGCTCCAGACCATCGCCGAGGCTCAGAAGAAGGGCGGCGTCTGCGGCTTCATCGACGCCGAGCATGCTCTCGATCCCGTCTACGCCCGCAAGCTCGGCGTCAGCCTTGACGATCTTCTGGTGTCCCAGCCGGATAACGGCGAACAGGCCCTCGAGATTGCCGACACGCTGGTTCGCTCGGGCTCCGTGGACGTGCTCGTCATCGACTCCGTTGCTGCCCTGACGCCCAAGGCCGAGATCGAAGGCGAGATGGGCGAGAGCCGCCCCGGTCTCCAGGCCCGCCTGATGAGCCAGGCGCTGCGCAAGCTCACCGGCTCGATCAGCCGCACCAACACCATGGTGATCTTCATCAACCAGATCCGCATGAAGATCGGCGTCATGTACGGTAGCCCTGAGACGACGACGGGCGGCAATGCGCTCAAGTTCTATGCGTCGGTGCGCCTCGACATCCGACGCACGTCCACTCTGAAGGATCGTGACGATCCGATCGGCAACCAGGTGCGGGTCAAGGTCGTCAAGAACAAGGTCGCTCCGCCCTTCAAGCAGGTCGAGTTCGACATCATGTTCGGCGAGGGTATCTCGAAAATGGGCGAACTGATCGACCTTGGGGTGAAGGCCAGCGTGGTGGACAAGTCCGGGGCCTGGTTTTCGTACGACAGTCAGCGTCTCGGCCAGGGCCGCGAGAACGCCAAGAGCTTCCTGAGGGACAATCCCGAGCTTGCCGCCGAGATCGAAGGCAGGATTCGCGAGAATGCCGGTCTTCTGATCGCGGATCTGCAGGGCAGCGACGACGTGGGTGCATCAGAGGATGCAGCCTGAGGATTCCTTCGCGGCATCCCGTTGACACGCTGCGGACCGATGGATCCGCAGTGCCTGAAATGGAAAAGGCCGCCCCTCGTTGGGCGGCCTTTTCTCACAATTTGAAAGCTTGAGCATCGGACCCAAAAGCGGACTTGCACTTTTGGGATCCATCCGATGCTCTTTTGAATAGTGAGCCCATCGTTTGAGCAGAAAACCGGGTCCACTTTTCTGCACGATGCGCTGAGGCGAGATCAGGCCGCCTCGGCAACAGACGCGGGGCCGGCCTCATCCATGGCGCGCATGTAGACGTCGAGCAGGGTGTCGTGCTCGTCGCGCTCGTCCTGATCCTGCTTGCGCAGCTTGATGATCTCCTTGAGGATCTTCACATCGAAGCCTTCGCCCTTGGCCTCGGAGAAGACCTCTTTCTTGGCTTCGTTCAGGTCCTTGATCTCGTTCTCGATCTGCTCGATGCGCTCCACGAACGAACGGATCCGGTTGCCCGGGATTCCAACGACGTCACTCATGGCTTCTCCTTTGTCTTGTGGGGACTGACACTATCGGGCAGGGGAGTAAGCACCGCGTTAATCCGGCGCTCCAGTCACGTCGCAAGTGCTTTGACAACTCGCATCGCATCCTGGTCATCCGGTGATGATTGGGACTCTGATGCTACGCGCGCTTCGCGACATCGCGATCACGTCATGAAGCCGCCTTGAATCGTTCGAAGGCCGTAATCCGCTGGGTCAATGGTTCCACGTCCCGACGGTAGATCTCCTGCCGCAGGAAGGCGATCTCCGCCTCATGCGCGTCTTCGCTGATTTCGATGAACCACGATTTCGGCCGCCCGTTGGTGCCGTCGTTCCAGCGATAGCCTCGCTTCTTGAGGCTGTCCTTCATGTCGAAGGGCGAGCCTTCCGCCCAGATCCGCCGGACGGTCCTTCGGGCAGAGGTCAGGAGATGAGACAAAGCACAATGTCCATCGGCCGAGAGGGGATGCGCCAGGATCTCCAGAAGCGCGTGGCAATCCTCGACGGCGCGATGGCCCTGATGGAACCAGCCGCAATGCGAGAGCAGGTAGCCGAGCTTCGAGCCCTCGAACCCGAGGTCCGACCATGGCACCTCCATATGGGAACACGCCCAGGGCTTCACTGCAAAGCCTCGAGAGAGACGCTCGCAGAAGGGCCGGTCGAAGCGGGCATTGTGAGCGATCACCAGATGGGCCGGCTCGATGAATGCCTCGACGGCATCAAGATCGATCGCATGACCGGCCACCATGTCAGGTGTGATCCCCGTCAGGCGTGTGATCTCCGCCGAAATCGCGACACGAGGCTCCTGGAGCGCGTTGAAGGTTCCGATGACATCTCCGATGCGGCCATCCTCCGTGTACAGGAACGCCACCATGCCGAGCTCGATAACCTCGTCTCGCGTGTGATCGAGGCCCGTGGTTTCCGTGTCGACGATGACCGCGAGCTTTTCGCCTGGAACGGCGATGCGGGAGGCGGCGACGGGACGGGGCTGGAGGCGGCGCAGGATGCGATACGACCCGCTGGCCTCCAGGATGTCGGCGGCCGCCTCGAAATCGGCAGGCTTCAGGTGGAGAGGACGCTTCTGCTCACGCGCCGCCGCCTGGACGTTGGAGGCGGCGGGCTTCTGGATTGGCGGAGCGGTCTCATCCAGCCCGAGAAACAGATCGGCCTGGCTCTGCATCGGTCCCACTCCTGCGGCAATCTTGGACATCCGTGATGAAAGCCGCAGATTCTAGGCAAGACCTGTCAGCGTCGGGTTAACGACAGGATCGAAAACGCCGGGAGCCTGGAAGCGGCGGATGCGGCAGGCGTGCAGCGGTGATCGGGTCTTCGCGCGGCGGCGCGAGAGGATCGCTCATCTTGCCGAGAAGACCGGAGCTTTCGATCTTCGGCGGCTCGCCGCCGAAACGATCGGTTAACCCAACACGCGCATCCTGACGGCACGTGAATCAGGGACTGGGCGGGCCCCTTCATTCGGAGATGAAATCCCATGACGGAGAAGACCTTTGAGGAAGCCATCCACGAGAAGCTCAACCTGATCGCTCCGACCGTGAAGGCCATACAGGGCGGCGGAGAGCAGGCCTATCTCGGTGATCTGCAGACGCTCCTGAGAAAGAACCTGGCGAGTCTGCTGGCCTTGCTCGAACGCGACCCGGGTCTGGACGCGGCAACGGCCGACCTCTATGCGGCGGCGGCCGCCATCGTGCAGGACGCAGAGGCGGCAAGCCAGCCCTATGCGCGCAAACGGCGCCTGCTCCAGGAAGCGCAAGCCCGTTTCGAGGCGCGGGTCGCGCTGGCAAAGCCCCGTGAGCGACGGACGGCTGCCTCATGGCGTCAGACTGAGATTTTCCGGGCGGCCTGAAGGGGGCCCGAGGCCGGTTCCGCCAGGAGCGACGAACGGGCTCATCCGCGCTCGATCGAGCTTCCAGGATCCATGACGGTTCCTGCCCCGTTGTTTCGACACTGGGTCAGATCCGAGGAGGTTCCAATGGAGGTCATACTGCGCCTGCAATGCGACGATCTTCTGGGCGGCCGGATCGAGCGGGAGACGCCGACCGGGCTCGTCTCGATCGCCACGGTTGCACGAGACGGGGACAGCCTCGTCGTCCATGTCCTCGACGGGCAGGAGGTGGAGAGCCTGAAACATCTCCAAGGCCTCAGGGCACGAGACTGCAACGAGCTGCAGCGGCAGATCGGCCGAGCGGATGTGACCGTGACGATGCCGACGGGTTGAGCTGGGGCCAGGGAAGTGGGGCGCCCGGCCAGTGCTCAAGGCACGGCGCAGCACCATCGGGGAGCGCGCAGAACGTCGCCGACATCACACAATGGATGCTGCGGAGCCGGAGCCCTCGGCAGTTCCGCAGGAGGGCATCCAGCCCTTTGCCTCCGCTCGAATATGAAGCGAGACCAGGCACTCGCCGGGATCATCGTCCGGCCTAGCGTTCCGGCACGGGCGGAACTGCGCCATAGTTGCGGACATCGTCCGATATGATGGGTGCGGGCGCGGGGTAGGAGACGGGTCCGTTCGGTGTATCCACCGTGATGCGACGCAGCTGCGGATGGGACGAGAGCCCCGCCATGTCATTCACCGAAGCGAATGCGATATCGGCCCTGGTAAGTCGTTCGGTGGCCTCTGCGGCCGTCATGCCGGCGAAGGCCTCGGCCACGGCGCCGTCGGTGGCAGGGCGGTTCGCGACGCGGGCCACGTTGGTTGCGAATCTCGGATCACGCCCCATCTCGGGACGGCCCATGAACTCGGCGGCCAGTTTCACCCATTCCCGATCGCTCTGGATCGAAATCAGGATCTGGCTGCCGTCCTTGCAGGTGAACACGCCATAGGGCGCGATCGAGGGATGGGCGAGGCCCACGCGTTTCGGCGGCTTGCCGCCCTCCTGCTGGAGAAGCGGGACGGTCAGCCAATCAGCCATGACGTCGAACATCGAGATCGAGATCTGCGCGCCCTGGCCGGTGATGCCGCGGCGGATCAGCGCCTCGAGGATGGCGGCGTGGGCTGTGGCGCCCGTTGCAATGTCGACAATCGAGATTCCCACGCGCGAAGGCTCTTCCGGCCCGCCCGTAATGGAGCAGAGGCCCGTCTCGGCCTGGATGAGAAGATCGTAGGCCTTGCGGTCGGCCATGGGGCCGGTTTCACCATAGCCCGAGATCGAGCAGACGATCAGCCTGGGATATTCCGTCGCCAGATACTCGAAGCTGAAGCCGAGACGCTCGAGCGCGCCGGGCTTCAGGTTCTGGATCAGCACATCCGCCCCAGCCAGCAACTCCGCGAACATGGCCTTGTCCTCGGGCCTGGTCAGATCGGCCGCGACGGATTCCTTTCCGCGATTGAGCCAGACGAAATAGCTCGACTGGCCTTTGGCGACATCATCGTAACCACGGGCGAAGTCGCCGCCCGGACGCTCGATCTTGACGACCCGCGCTCCGGCATCCGCCAGACGGGACGAGGCGAAGGGCGCGGCCACCGCCTGTTCAAGAGCAACGACCGTCAACCCGCTCAGCGGAAGGGGTGCCTGTGCCATCAGAACGACCTCGGCAGGCCAAGCACGTGCTCGGCGACATAGCTCAGGATGAGGTTGGTCGAGATCGGAGCCACCTGATAGAGGCGGGTTTCGCGGAACTTGCGCTCGACATCGTATTCGCAGGCAAAGCCGAACCCGCCATGGAACTGGATGCACGCATTGGCGGCTTCCCAGCTGGCTTTCGCAGCGAGATATTTCGCCATGTTCGCCTGTGCGCCGCAGGGCTGCTTCGTGTCATAGAGGCGGCAGGCCTCGAAGCGCATGAGATTGGCCGCTTCCAGCTCGATGAAGGCCTCTGCAATGGGAAACTGCACGCCCTGATTCTGGCCGATCGGACGACCGAAGACGATACGCTCCTTGGCGTATTGCACGACCTTGTCGGTGAACCAGTAGCCATCGCCGATGCATTCCGCCGCGATCAGGACGCGCTCGGCATTGAGGCCGGTCAGGATGTATTTGAAGCCCTGGCCCTCCTCGCCAATCAGGTTCTCCGCGGGGATCTCGAGATTGTCGAAGAAGAGCTCGTTGGTTTCGTGGTTCACCATGTTCAGGATCGGGCGGACCTCCATCCCGTTCTTCATGGCTTCCTTGATATCGACGATGAAGATCGACAGGCCCTCGGACTTCTTCTTCACCTCCGAGAGAGGCGTGGTGCGGGCCAGCAGGATCATGAGATCGGAATGCTGCACGCGGCTGATCCAGACCTTCTGGCCATTGATGACGTATCGGTCGCCCTTCCTGACGGCGGTCGTCTTGATCTTCGTCGTGTCGGTGCCGGTGGTGGGCTCGGTGACGCCCATCGATTGCAGGCGCAGTTCGCCCGTGGCGATCTTGGGCAGATAGCGCTGGCGCTGCTCTTCCGAGCCGTGACGCACGAGCGTGTTCATGTTGTACATCTGCCCGTGGCAGGCGCCCGAATTGCCGCCCGCACGGTTGATCTCTTCCATGATCACCGAAGCCTCGGCCAGTCCGAGGCCCGAGCCGCCATATTCCTCGGGGATGAGGGCCGCCATCCAACCCGCCTTGGTCAGCGCGTCCACGAATTCCTCGGGATAGCCGCGGGCCTCGTCAATCTTGCGGTGATACTCGGCGGGAAATTGCGAGCAGAGGGCGCGCACGGCGTCGCGGATATCTTGGTGCCGGTCGGCGATCGATTGTGTCATGGAAAATCTGCAGTCATGAACCTTGAGCGGGGCCGCTTTGTGTTCAGCGAAATTTTCGGATGGGCCGATACAAGTCAAATATACACTTTTACTATCGTATATAGCTTTATTATATCGCGGACCTCAGGCCGGCCGCAGGTCGTGCTGAATGCGCAAAGCCAAGATTGCTCCAGGAGGGACAGGTCCCGCACTGTCCGAAAGAATCTGAAAGGTGGCGGACGCATGGAGCATGGTGTTCGATGGGGTTCAGAACATCGAGCTATGGCCTCTAGAATTTATTGCTTATTGAAATTCTGGCCACCCTTGCCCAAGGTCGTGCCGAGATGCCAGCAAAGGGGCCTGCCATGGATATCAAAGGGGATGACATCGTCGAAAGCGTCCATCGGGCGGCGCAGTTCATCTCCTATTTCCATCCGGCCGACTACATTCGCCACCTGAGTGCGGCATACACACGCGAGGAAAGCCCCGCCGCGAAAGCCGCGATGGCGCAGATCCTGCGCAATTCGCGCATGGCGGCCTATGGGCGCCGCCCGATCTGCCAGGACACGGGCATGATCGTCGTCTTCGTGAAACTCGGGATGGAAAGCCGCATCCTCTCCGACCGCCCGCTCGAGGATCTGATCAACGAGGGCGTGCGCCGTGCCTATCTCGACAGTGGAAATCCCCTGCGGGCGTCGATGGTCGCGGATCCGATCTTCGAACGAAGGAACACCCGCGACAACACGCCTGCGGTGATCCACACCCAGCTGGTGCCGGGCCGCGGCCTTGATGTGACCATCGGAGCCAAGGGCGGCGGGTCGGAAAACAAGGTGCGCTTCACCACATTGAACCCTTCCGCCTCGATCGAGGATTGGGTCCTCGCCACCATGCCGACGCTCGGTGCGGGCTGGTGCCCGCCCGGCATGATCGCGCTCGGTGTGGGCGGCAGCGCTGAGAAGGCCATGCTAATGGCCAAGGAGGCGCTGAACGAGCCCATTGACATGCTCGAGCTGCTCGAGCGTGGACCGCAGACCCCGCTCGAAGAACTGCGTATCTCGCTCTACGAGAAGATCAACGCGCTCGGCATCGGAGCGCAGGGGCTCGGCGGGATGACGACCGTTGTCGATGTGAAGATCGCGACCTATCCCACACATGCGGCCTCGAAACCCGTGGCGCTCATCCCGCAATGCGCGGCAAACCGGCATGTGCATTTTCACCTCGACGGCAGCGGTCCTGCAGAGTTCGAGCCTCCTGCGCTGAGCGATTGGCCCGAGATCCTCGAAGAGGAAAACGGGACGAGCAGGCGGGTTCGTCTCGATGGCTTGACCCGCACCGACATCAGGGAATGGAAAGCGGGCGAGACGCTGCTCGTGACGGGGCGCATTCTCACGGGGCGGGACGCCGCTCACAAGCGGCTCGCCGACATGAAGGCCCGAGGCGAACGCTTCCCTGTCGAGTTCAGGGACCGACTCATCTATTACGTGGGTCCCGTCGATGCCGTCGGCGATGAAGCCGTGGGCCCCGCAGGTCCCACCACCTCGACGCGCATGGACGGTTTCAGCGAGATGATGCTGGAAACGGGGCTCCTTGGCATGATCGGCAAGGCCGAGCGTGGTGACGCCACGGTCGAGGCGCTGGCTCGTCATGGCGCCGTCTATCTGACGGCAACGGGAGGCGCGGCCTACCTCATCTCGAAATCGATCCGTTCCGCCAAGCTGCTGGCTTTTGAAGATCTCGGCATGGAGGCGATTTACGAAATGGACGTGGTCGACATGCCGGTGACGGTCGCGGTCGATGCCAGGGGCCAATCGATTCACAAGACCGGCCCTGAGCTCTGGCGGAAACGGATTGCCGAGGCCAAGGCGAAGCAGGGATAAGGGGAACCTGCCCTGTACGGCATTCGCGATGACGGGAGCATCTTTCTGCCGTCATCGCCTCAAGTGACAAGACATTCCTCAGCGTTCCAGCGGGGCTGAGCCAGATTTCTTTCTGGAAAGGACTTCTGGCGGCTTATTCCGCGCTGGCCTGCATGGTCATGACGCCATCCGCATTCGCCACCCAGAGCTTGAGCGACGCGCCTTCGGCCTTGCCGTTCACGGTGAAGACCGAGCCGTCGAAAAGCGGGGAGGTGCCACGGAACGTGAAGCGCGCCGGGAAGGCATCGCCGTTCATCTGCCGGGCCATGCGCAGCAGGAAGTTCGCCTGAAGCGGACCGTGCACGATCAGCCCCGGATAGAATTCTTCCTTGATGCAGTATTCGCGGTCATAATGGATGCGATGGCCGTTGAAGGTCACGGCGGAATAGCGCGCGAGGAGCACCGGCGTTCCCTCGACTTCCAGTGTGCGGTCTGGCGCGGGGAGTTCGACCTTCGGCGGCTGTCCGCCCGTGGGCGCTTCAAGCGCGCGGTAAACGATGTCATGGCGCTCCTGCAGCACGCGGCCCGCGCTGGTGTGATATTCGTGATCGACCGCCACGAAGCAGAGCGTGCCTGTGCGGCCCGTCTTCACCGCCACATCGGAGATGCGCGACATCCGCCTGACCTCGTCGCCCACGCGGAATTCCCCCGAGAAGCGCAGGTCGCCGCCGGCCCACATGCGGCGCGGCAGCGGCACGGGCGGCAGGAAGCCGCCTCGCGCGGGGTGACCATCCGGTCCCAGCCCCGACATCGGCGCGATATCGGGCGACAGGCACCAGTGAATGCCCACGGGCGCCAGATCGCCGATTTTCAGGTCGCAAGGCTCATCGAGGATCGCAGCGAGCGAATTCGCGAGACGAGGCGTGATGACATCCTCGCTGACACGCTCGGCTCCGATCCAGCCTTTCAGATGATCGACATCAAGGTCCAGGCTCATCGTCTTCTCCTTCAGCCGAAATAGCCCTTCAGGCTTTCGGCGCGGCCCAGGGCCGCAAGTCTGTCCAGCATGGGCTCGGTCCTCGCGTTCAGGCATGGACCAGCCAGAGCACGGAATTTTTCGATCGAGGCCTCCGGACTCGGGAAGGTTTCAGGCTCGCCCGAGGGATCGGCGATCCGCAGGTCATGCACTTGTCCTCGGGCGCGGACCTTCAGAGTGGCGCCGAAAGGATGGCGCAATCCTTCAAGGCTCTCATCGCGGATCACGTCGACCTTGTCGGCGAGTTCGTCGATCTCCGGCTTGCCCAGGAGATCGTAATCATCCCAGCCGAAGCGATCGCGGGTCAGGGCGACAGCGGCCGCAAAGGGCATCGAGAACTGCCCCTCGACGACACTGCGCGCGCGGCGCTTCTCGGCGAGCGGCGCTCCCACGAGAGTGATGCCATTGCGGTGGAGGCCCACGGTGATGCTCTCGATATCCGCAACGGTCCACCCATGCTCGCGCTTCAACGCCAGAAGTCCATCGACGGCGGCATGGGTGTAGCGACAGGCCGGATAGGGTTTGACGCCGATCTTCATCGTCTCCCAGATCTCTCCGAGGCCGGCGACGGCCTTGGCCGGATCGGCGCCGTCGCTGTAGCCCTTCAGGAAGCCATGCTTTCCATCGATGGCATCGGCCGAGCCGTGAAAGCCTTCGAGCGCGAGTGTTGCCGCGATCAGCCCCTTCATCGCGGACTCGCCTACCTGATAGCGCTTGTTCCAGGCGCCGTTCACCAGGAACTGGAGCGAACCCGAGGCCTGGCTTGCCGCGACACCGAAGGCGGAGCACATCTGATCGACGCTCAGGCCCAGAAGGCGGCCCGCAGCGGCCGCTGCGCCGAAATTCCCCGCCGTCGCCGTCGGATGGAAACCGCGGGCGTAATGCGCGGTCGGGTCAAGCGCATTGCCCAGCCGGCAGCAGATCTCGAAGCCCACGACGACCGCAGCGAGGAAATCGGCGCCCGAGGCGCCGGTCATCTCGGCGGCTGCAAGAGCCGCGGGGACGACGGGAGCAGAGGGATGGAGCGAGCTGTCGGAATGCGTGTCGTCGAAATCGAGCGAGTGGCCGAAGGTGCCGTTCAACAAAGTGGCGGCAGCAGGCGCATAGCGGCGCGAAAGGCCGAAGACCGTGCATTCTCCGGGGGCATCGAGCCCCATCCGGGCAAGCATCTTCAGCACCGAAGGAGTCGAGTCCGACTCGTTCGCCGCCCGGATGATGGAGCCGATCAGATCGCTTGCCAGTGCAAGGGCGCGGGCGGGAACCTCGGGTGGCAGGCTTTCGGTTTTCGTCTCGACCGCGAATGTCGCAAGGGTGCGGGTCACGCTCATGCTTCAGACTTCCTTTCCTGCCCTCAGATAGATCTGGCGTGCTTTGATGATGACAGGGGCATCGACCATGGCCCCATCGACTTTGATCGCGGCAGCCCCCGATGCCGCGGCTTCAAGCACGCGGACCGCCCAGTCGATCTCGACCTCGGTCGGCATGAAGCCCTCACGGGCAGGGGCGATCTGGGCCGGGTGGATCAGGAGCTTTCCGCCAAATCCCTGCTCCATCGCGTATCTGCTGTCGGAGGCGATGATGGCCGCGTCCTTGATGTCCGTGGTCACGCCGTCGATCGGCGCTGGCTTCTCGGAGCAGCGCGAAGCCAGGACGATCTGAGAACGGGCAAAAAGAAGCGCCTCGCGGGTATGACCGATGTTCAGATCGGCCGCGAGGTCGATCGAGCCGAAGGCGATGCGATCAGCGGCTTCAGCGATCTCGAAGATGTTTCTCAACCCCCACGCACTTTCCACCAGCGCGATCACCGGCAGACCCGAAGCCTGGCTTGCAGCCAGAATATCGTCGGCCGTTTGAGCCTTGGGCAAGATGATCCCTGCGAGCGGCAGCTTCGACGCCGCGGCCAGATCATCCTCTGCCCATTCGACCTCGATGGAGTTCACCCGCAGAAGCACCGGCAGCGCTCCGAGATCGGCTTCGGCCAGCGCTCGCGACAGGCCGTCCCGAGCCGCCACCTTGTTGTCCGGCGCGACCGCATCTTCGAGATCGACGATGATGGCGTCGGGACCAGCGGCTGCGGCCTTGGCCAGACGCTCCGGCCGGTCACCGGGGACGAAGAGCGGCAACGTGAACGCGGGGAGACGGCTCGTCATGAAATATCCCTGTTCTGAATTCGGCCAGAAGATGAAAGGCCGAACGGCATAAGGGAAATATTCAATTGGTTTTGCGGGTATAGAAAAAATCTATCCGCAGCGTCGGCAGCGCCATGCCGCCGAGGCTCAGACACCTGGCCTTGTCGTCGCATGGGAATACTGTCGGGGCGTCGTATCGGTGGCTCCCCCATTCTTGCCCTGATCCGGACCGGACCTGTCATTGCGCCATAACTTCGCGCGTGGTATCCGGCGCTGCGTCATACATTTAATTTATGTTGAGAGGCTCATGGACATTCGTCAGCTTCGCTATTTCATAGCGATTGTCGAGCAGAAATCCTTTTCACGCGCCGCCTCGCTTCTGAACATTGCTCAGCCCGCGCTCTCGCTCCATGTGCGCAACATGGAAGCCCATTTGGGCACTTCTCTCCTGCTCCGCAGCCCCAAGGGCGTCGTCCCGACGGAGGCGGGCGAGATCCTGTTGAGGAACGCCCGCATCATTCTCGACCAGCTTGCCCTCGTCCAGGAGGAGATCCGGGGCCAGGAGAACGATCCTGCCGGCGAGGTGCGGCTGGGCCTGCCGGGAACGATCAGTCAGCATCTTGCCGTTCCGCTGATCATGGCCGCACGCGCTCGGTATCCCAGGCTGAAACTGCGCATCGCCGAAGCCATGAGCGGGTTCGTGCTGGAATGGCTGCGCGAGCAGCGGGTTGATCTGGCGGTCCTCTACAACCGGCCCGACGACGCCGGTATTCGCCTCACCCACGTTCTCGATGAGGAACTGGTTTTCTTCGGCCCGGCCGATCCATTGGCCGGTGGCCACGTTCCCGATCCCGCACAGAGCAGCCTCGCCTTCGCCGATGTGGCGAAATTCCCATTGATCCTGCCCAGCCCGAGTCACGGATTGCGCGATCTGATTGAGCAGAATGCTCTGTCACGAAACATTGTTCTGAACACCGTGATCGACGTCGATTCCTACAGCAGCATCAAGGAGCTGGTGGCTGTTCATTACGGCTACTCGATCCTGCCGTTCAATGCGATTGCGAAGGAAGTGTCTGCGGGTGTCTTGCGCAGTTGGCGCATCTGCGAGCCGAACCTCACGCGCGGTGTCCACATCGCCTACGCGACAAACCGCCCCAAGATCCACGCCGTCGCTGCGATCGAAGCTTTGACCTACGAGGTTCTCAGGGATCTGGTGAAATCCGAAAGATGGGCCGGCGTCCTGCCGCAGGAGCTGGAGGCGACCTGAGACATATCGGCCTCGTCCCGCAGGTTGGTTTCTGCTCCGCATGTGGAGCAGATGTCTGCCGCACGATGAGCCAAGGCTGTGCGCGTCATGCTGTCATGGAACGAATTCGTTAGTCCTCCAAAAGTCTTATAACAAGTTTCTATGGGCGGCAGCGAAATTATCGATTTGCCTTAAGGTTATGGCGCTCCCAATGTTTGGCCGCCTGGAGGACCCACCTCCCGGCGGGGACAGGTTCGGGAGGAATCAATGAAATTCAAAACGCTTTACCTGGGTGGCGTTCTGACTGCGGCCCTTTCTGCTGCGACGCTGACCGGCGCGGCTTGGGCTGCCGACAAGCCCGCCGAGTTGAAGATCGGCATCACGACCTATAGCTCGGGCTCGGCGTCCGTTTTCGGCGTGCCTGCACGCCACGCGGCTGAAATCCTCGCGGAGGAGATCAACGCGAAGGGCGGCGTGAACGGCGTTCCGCTCAAGCTCTACTTCATCGATGAAGGCGCCGGCCTCGAGACGTTGATGACCGAGTACCGCCGTCTCGTTGAAGACGAAGGCGTGGAAGTCACCTTCGCTTCGATCTCCTCCGGCGTGTGCAACAAGATGGCCCCGCTGGCGGAAGATCTGGAAGTCGTGAACTTCATGTGGGATTGCGGCACTCAGCGCATTCTCGAAGACGACAAATATGACTACGTCTTCCGCACCCAGGCGAATGCCACGCCCGAAGTTCTGGCGCCGCTGGCCTATCTGCTGAAGGCGAATCCGGACTTCAAGACCATTGCCGTCGTGAACCAGGACTATGCCTGGGGCCGTGACAGCTGGGAGATCTTCTCCAACGCGCTGAAAACCCAGCGCCCTGACGTGAAGGTCGTTGCCGAACTCTTCCCCGCCTTCGGCGCCGCCGATTTCTCGACCGAGGTGTCGCGCCTGCAGGCTCTGAAGCCGGACGTCATTCTGTCGACCTCCTGGGGTGGCGATCTCGACACCTTCGTGCGCCAGGCCAAGCAGCGCGGCCTGTTCGAGACCTCGAAGTTCGTCCTGGCGCTGGCCGAGTCCTCGCTGCAGCGTCTGGGCGACGATCTGCCCGAGGGCGTTATCGTGGCCGCGCGCGGCGACCACTACTTCCTGCATCCGGAGATGCGCGACAACGAGAAGTTCAAGGCCTTCAACGAAAAGTTCAAGGCGCGCACCGGCGAATATCCGATCTACTCTGCGGCGCACATGGTCCAGGCCTTCGCGGCGCTTGAAGCGGTCTATGACAAGGCGATCAAGGCCAATGGCGGCGAATGGCCGACCAAGGAGCAGGTTGCTGAAGCCATGATCGGCCTCGAGTTCCAGGGTCTCGGTCGCCCGCTGGTGATCCGGGAGGACGGCCAGGCCGTCGAGGCGCAGCTCGTTGGCACCACGGCGAAGCGTGACGGCTACAGCTTCAAAGTGATCGACAAGATGGAGCTCTATGACGGCAAGGACCTCATGCCGCCGGTCGGCGAGAACTCGCTGAAGTGGATCGCCCAGTTCAAGCCGGACTTCCTGAGCAAGGTCCCCTCGACATCGTTCAGCCATAAGTAGTCTCGGCTGACGTCGGCGGCCCGCCGCGGCGGGCCGCCCCGCGATCGCGACGCTGCCTCATCCGCGTCGCCCTCCGCCTCTCGGACTAGGCCTCGTGCCTGGTCCTCGTATCGAGATATCCTCATGACTCTGAACTTCGCCGTCCTCGCATTGCTCGACGGCATAGCATATGCGTCACTCTTATTCCTGGTTGCCGTCGGCCTGACCCTGATCTTCGGGGTTCTCGGCATCCTGAACATTGCGCACGGCAGTCTTTATGCGATCGGCGCTTATGTCGCCGCCACCTTGGGACAATGGCTCGTCGCCAGCGGCTATAATCCCTGGCTCACCTTCCCCGCTCTTTTCGCCGGGGCGACCATCGTGGGCATCGTGCTGGGAGGGCTGCTCGAGAGGCTCCTGCTGCAACGCATCTATGAGAAGGATGAGATCCTGCAGCTTCTCGTGACGTTCGCAGTCTTCATGATCCTCGAGAACCTGCAGCGCATGATCTGGGGCGTGCAGCCCTACTTCATGTCGACGCCGCTGAACCTGCTCGGCAACGTCTCCTTCCTTGGCATCAACTACACGGCATATCAGGTCCTTTTCCTGCCGGCGGCCGCAATCGTCGTTCTGTTCGCCCTGCGTCATTTTCTGCGTCACACCGCGATGGGCGCGCAGATCCTCGCTGTGACTGAGGATCGGGAGGCGGCAACCTCGATCGGAATCAATGCCACGCGGGTCTATTTCATGACCTTTGTCATCGGAGCCTGCTTTGCCGCACTGGGCGGCGCGCTGGCGACCCCTACGACCTCGCTCGTGACGGGCATGGGCGCGAACATGATCGTGCTGTCCTTCGCGGTCGCCGCGACCGCCGGCCTCGGTCAGATCGAGGGTGCCGCAATCTCCGCCTTGATGATCGGTATCGCGCGCGCCTTCGCCGTCTATCTCAGCCCTGAACTCGAGGTCATCATGCCGTACCTGATCATGGTGCTGGTGCTTCTGATCAAGCCCAATGGCCTTTTCGGCAAAGTCACCGCGAGAAAAATCTGATGAGCAAGGAATTTCTGGATGCCGTACCCGATGGCGCAGCGGGGACTTCTGCTGAAGGTTCGTGGCCCGTTCGGCAGGTGCGCCGTGAGAACGCTCTGATGAACAAGGAGTTCCTCGCGTTCATCGCCGTCGCTGCATTGCTGGCCGCGGTGCCGTTCACGTTCAACTCCTCGACCACCTTCATCGCGATGTGTCTTGCGAAGGGCCTCGCGGTGCTCGGGATCCTGATCCTGCTGCGCGCCGGGCAGGTCTCGTTCGGCCACGCGATGTATTTCGCGATCGGCGCCTATGCCGCCGCCTTCCTGTCCTCCGCCTTCCGCGGCATCGACATGATGGTGCTGGTCGCGGCCGCCATTCTCGCCTCGGGCGTGGCCGGCGCGATCGTCGGCGTCTTCGTGACCCGCTACCGCGGCATCTTCTTCGGAATGATCAACCTGGCCTTCTCGATGGTGTTCTATTCGATCCTCGAGAAGGCCTTCCACATCACAGGCGGCTCCGATGGCATGCGCATTCGCCGCCCCACGCTTCTGGGGATGGAACTCCGGCGTGCGGAATTCGACGTCGCGATCTACTACGTCATTCTCGTCTTCGCGCTCTTGAGCGTCTGGCTGGTGTGGCGCTACCTGCGCTCGCCCATGGGCGAGGCGCTGCGCGCGGTGAAGACCAACGAAACCCGGCTCGAATATGTCGGTCTCTCGGCCAAGTCGGTGCTCCTGGGCGGCTACATCGCCTCGGCGGTGCTCTGCGGGTTGGGCGGCGTGTTCATGGGTATGGTGCAGGGCCTTGCAACGCCGGAACATGCCTTCTGGACCCGTTCGTCGGAACTCGTCTTCATCGCTGTTCTCGGAGGGCCGGCCCACGTGGCAGGCGCTTTCGGCGGCACCGTGCTCTTTGAGGCAGTCCGCACTTACGCGGCGGCGCTGCTCGACGACAGCTGGCAGCTCATCCTCGGCGTGACCTTGATCCTCATCATTCTCTGGGCGCCCGGCGGCATGGTTGAATTGTTCCGGCGCTTCACGGGCCGCAACCGCGTCAAAACCACCACTTCAGGGGAGGCAAGCCGATGAGCGACAAGTCCGCGTCCCGACTTCTCCTGCAGGCAGAGGGGCTCAAGCTGCACTTCGGCGGCATCATTGCCGCCGACGGAATCAACCTGTCCCTGTATGAGGGCGAGCATCTGGCCATCATCGGTCCGAACGGGGCCGGGAAAACCACCTTCCTCAACATCTGCACCGGCTATCTGCGGCCGCAGGGCGGTTCCGTCCGCTTCGAGAACCGTGAGATCACGGCGCATCCGCCGCGCGAGATCACCCGCCTGGGAATCGCTCGTGCCTTCCAGATCCCACAGCTGTTCGCCGAGCAGACGGTTCTGGAGAACATGCTGCTCGCGGCTTCCGTGCGCGAACGCCACTGGAATCCGCTGCGCAACCTCCATGCCATTCCCGAACGGCGCGAGATGGAGGAGCTGCTTGAGCTTGTCGGGTGCTCCGACGTGCGCGATCGCGTGGCATCGGAACTGCCGGAGGGCAAGCGCAAGCTGGCCGACATCGCCATCGCGCTCGCGCTGAAGCCGCGCGTCCTGCTGATGGACGAGCCGACCTCGGGCGTCGCTTCCGCCGACAAGTTTGACGTGATGGAGACGCTGATGAACGCGCTCCGTCAGGCCAAGGTCTCCTCGGTCTTTGTCGAGCACGATATGGAGATGGTCTCGCGTTACGCCACCCGCGTTGCGGTGTGGGCGCAGGGCAAGATCCAGACGACGGGAAAGCCCGACGTCGTGCTCAACGACCCCGAGGTCATTCGGAATGTGATTGGAGGTTAAGACATGCTGGAGCTGAACGATGTCCATGCCTCCATCAACAATATCCCGATCCTGCGCCACATCACCTTCGCGGTCGATCCCGCAGAGACGGTCGCGCTGGTGGGTCGCAACGGAGCCGGAAAGACCACGCTCCTGCGCACCATCATGGGCTTTACGAAGTCGACGGGAGAGGTGCTCTTCGAGGGCAGGAACCTGCACGACGTCGTGGCGCACAAGCGGCCCGAACTCGGCATCGGCTATGCCCCCGAGGATCGCCGCCTGTTCTCGCGTTTCACCATCACCGAAAACATCCTGCTCCCGGCGCGTGTCGCGGGGCTCGATGCGGCCGAGACGAAGCGCCGCCTGGAGCGCATCTATCTGGTCATGCCCGAGCTCGAGACGCTTGGACCGCGCCCCGCGGGCTCGGTTTCGGGCGGCCAGGGCAAGATGGTGGCGCTTGGCCGTGCCATGATGCTCGCGACCAAGCTTCTGCTGCTGGACGAGCCGTTCCAGGGGCTCGCCCCGGTTCTGGCCCACCGTTACGCGGAAGCCCTTGGCAAATTGCGCGAGATCGACCCGACGCTGGCGATCATCATCACCGAGTCGAACCCACACCTGCTGAAAAGTTTCGCCGCACGCACCATCACCGTCGAGCGCGGCCAGATTGATAGCGATCTTATGACTGAAAGGATGGAAGCATGAATGATGCTTACCCGCGTGCGGCCGAGATCCGCGCCGCCAAGGGAGCCTTCATCAACAATGAATGGGTTCCTGTCTCGACAGGCCGCACCGTGCCGGTGGTGGCCCCCGCAGAAGGCGTGGTCTTCGCCGAGATCGCGGCCTCGGGCCCTGCCGATGTCGATCTGGCCGTCAAAGCCGCGCGCGCCGCTTATGAGGGAGGTTCCTGGTCGCAGCTGAACCCGATCGAGCGCGGACGCCTGCTCCAGAAGCTCGGACGCCTCATCCTCGAGAACATCGAGGAGCTTGCCGCTCTCGAAGCCCGCGATTGCGGCAAGCCCATGCGGCTCGCCCGTGGCGATGTCGAGGCGATCGCGCGCTACTTCGAGTTCTATGGCGGCGCGGCCGACAAGGTCCATGGCGAGCAGATCCCCTTCCTGAACGGCTACTACGTGACGGGCGAGCGCGAGCCGCTCGGCGTGACGGGTCACATCATTCCCTGGAACTATCCGCTCCAGATGATGGGCCGCACGCTCGCTCCGGCGCTGGCGATGGGCAATGCGACAGTGCTGAAACCCGCGGAGGATGCCTGTCTGGCGCCGCTGCGCGTCACGGAACTCGCAGCGCAGGCCGGGTTCCCGCCGGGAGCGATCAACGTGGTGCCGGGCCTCGGCCACGAGGCGGGCGCTGCCTTGTCCGAGCATCCGGGTATCGACTTCATCTCCTTCACGGGCAGCCCGCAGGTGGGCGTGATGGTCCAGACCGCAGCCGCCAAGAACCATGTCGGCTGCGTGCTCGAGCTGGGTGGAAAATCCCCGCAGATCATCTTCGAGGACGCCGATCTCGAGGCCGCGCTCCCCGTGGTCGTCGCGGCGATCGTGCAGAACTCGGGCCAGACCTGCTCGGCGGGCGCACGTGTTCTGATTCAGGACTCGATCTGGGACAAGGTCACGGCGGAACTGGCCAAGCGCTTCAATGCGCTGAAGGCGGGCCTGCCTGAGGACAATCCCGATCTCGGCCCGGTCATCAATGCCAAACAGAAGCGCCGCATCGAGTCCTTCCTCGAGCGTGCCAAGGCCGACAACATCCCTGTTATCGGTCAGGGCCGTCTGCATGAAAAGGCGCCTGTCGACGGCTTCTATGTGCTGCCCACCATCTATGGTCCGGTCCCGCGCGACAACGCGCTGGCCTGTGAGGAGATCTTCGGTCCCATCCTGGCGGCGATGCCCTTCAAGGACGAGGCGGATGCGCTCGCATTGGCCAATGGAACCGAATACGGGCTCGTGGCCGGCATCTGGACCACCGACACCAAGCGCGCTGTCCGTCTGGCCCGCAAGGTGCGCGCGGGTCAGGTCTATATCAACGCCTATGGTGCTGGTGGCGGAATCGAGCTGCCCTTCGGCGGCGTGAAGAAGTCCGGTCACGGCCGCGAGAAGGGCTTTGAAGCGCTCTACGAATTCTCCGCACTCAAAACGATTGTCATGAAGCATGATTGAAGGAGCTACGCGAATGAGCAAGGGGGCAGGTCGCCTTGAGGGTAAGATCGCCGTCGTGACTGGTGCAGGCGGCGGATTTGGCGAGGGCATTGCGAAGCTCTTCGCCGAGGAAGGCGCGAAAGTGGGCGTGCTCGATCTGCGTGCGGATGCTGCCGAGCGCGTGGCCGCCGAGATCGGCGCCAACGCGGTGGCTCTCGCCGCGGATGTCACCTCGCGCGAGCAGATGGACGCCGCCGTCGCCAAGGTGGTGGATGTTTTCGGCATTCCCGACATCTGGGTGAACAATGCCGGCTGGACCCATCGCAACAAGCCCATGCTCGAAGTGAGCGAGGAGGAGTTCGACCGCGTCTACGCCATCAACGTGAAGTCGATCTTCCACATCTCCAACATCATCGTCCCGTTGATGCGTCAGAAGGGGAAGGGCTCCATCGTCAATATCGGCTCCGTGGCGGGCATCCGTCCCCGTCCCGGCCTGACCTGGTACAACTCGACCAAAGGCGCGGTGAACATCCTGTCGCAATCCATGGCCGTGGAGCTCGCCCCCGACAATATCCGGGTGAACGCGATCTGCCCGGTGATGGGCGAGACGGGTCTTCTGGAGGCCTTCATGGGTCTGCCCGACACGCCGGAGAACCGCGCAAAGTTCGTGGCGACGATCCCGATGGGCCGCATGTCCCGTCCTGACGACATCGCCCGCGCCACCCTCTATCTGGCCTCGGATGACGCCAACTTCATCACCGGCGTTCTGCTGCCGGTCGATGGCGGCCGTACGATCTGACCTGAATCCAGAACCGCGACCGGGCCCGAAAGGGCCCGGTTACCGTTTGAACGAGACAATCCATGAAAATCCGCGCTGCAGTCCTGAAACACTCGCCTGCCAAGGCACCTTACGCCGAGAGCCGTCCGCTGGTCATCGAAGAGGTCGAGCTGGACGATCCCGGTCCCGAGGAAGTGCTCGTCAAGATCGGCGCCGCGGGGCTCTGCCATTCCGACCTTTCGGTGATCAATGGCCACCGTCCGCGTCCGACCCCGATGGTGCTGGGCCATGAGGCCGCAGGCACCGTCGTCAAGGTGGGATCGAACATTCGCGATCTGAAGGAAGGCGACATCGTCGTCATGGCTTTCCAGCCTTCTTGCGGCTGTTGCCTGCCATGCGCGGAAGGTCGTGCCGCCCTCTGCATTCCGGGCGCGGAGGCCAACGGCAAGGGCGTGCTGATGTCAGGCCAGATTCGCATTCATGATTGCGACGATCATCACGACATCTACCATCATTGCGGCGTTTCCGGTTATGCCGAATATGCCGTGATCTCGCGCCATTCGATCGTCAGGGTCGAGCCGGGCATTCCCTTCGCCGAACTCGCGCTTTTCGGCTGCGCCGTCCAGACGGGCGTCGGCGCCGTGATGAACACCTGCAAGGTCCAGGCCGGTCAAAGCGTGGCGATCGTTGGCTTGGGTGGCGTGGGACTTGCCGCCCTTCTGGGTGCGGTGGCTTCGGGCGCCATCCCGATTGTCGCGATCGATCTTTCCGAAGAGAAGCTCAAGGTAGCCCGTGAACTGGGCGCGACGCACACCTTCCTCGCCTCGGATCCCGATGTGGTCCAGAAGGTGCGCGACGTGACCGGCGGCGGCGTCGATCACGCCGTGGAGCTGGCCGGTGCCGTTCCGGCTTTCGAAACCGCCTACAAGATCACAAGGCGCGGCGGCCAGACCGTCACCGCGGGGCTTGCCTCGCCCACCTCCGCCTTCCCGATCCCGGCCGTGAACCTCGTGGCCGACGAGCGTACCGTGAAGGGCAGCTATATGGGCTCCTGCGTGCCGCAGCGCGACATCCCGCGCTTCATCGCACTCTATCGTGCAGGCAAGCTGCCGGTCGACAAGCTCCTGACCGGCGTGCTGACCCTCGACCAGATCAACGAGGGCTTCGACCTTCTCGATCAGGGCAAGGCCATCCGTCAGGTGGTGGTCTTCGACTGATCTCGTCCGGAGCGGCTGGTGATGATCCTTTTCAGGAACGCGCCAGGGCCACCGGAGGTGCAGACATGAAAAAGGACCCACAGAGGATTGGTATCCCCTGTGGGTCCCAGCATTATCTCGCCGTGTAGAACGCCGCGGGCGTCTCCACAAAGCCAATGCTAAATCAATGACTTAGCGGGCGACCACGGCGAGGCGACGGCAGTGACAATGAGACACTGGATCACCTCCTTTCGCTTGTTGACGGGAGATCTCAATGTAAGCCCGATCCGGGATCGTTCAACGGAAGGCGTGCCGTGGCGGGCTGTCGCATGGGCATGGGGCGGACGAGGGCGGCATTTCGACGAAAAGGGATCTCTTCCCCCGGCGCGGCACCAGACCGCCGTCTTTCACAGTTGACGGGCAGCCCCCATATGGGGTGAGAAGAAACCAGCGAGAGGGGCGGGCGCTGCAGCGTGCCGCCCTCGTCTTCGTTCCGAGAGATTATTTAGCCGCCATGACCGACCTTCCGGCCCCCGTGGGCCGCCGCCGAACCTTTGCCATCATCTCCCACCCGGATGCCGGTAAGACCACGCTCACCGAGAAGCTGCTGCTGTTCGGAGGCGCGATCCAGCTCGCGGGCGAGGTGAAGGCCAAGAAGAACCGCGTCTCGACCCGGTCCGACTGGATGGGCATCGAGAAGGAGCGCGGCATCTCGGTCGTGACCTCGGTTATGACCTTCGAATACGGCGGCTGCGTCTTCAACCTCCTCGACACGCCGGGCCACGAGGACTTCTCGGAGGACACCTACCGCACCCTCACGGCGGTGGACTCGGCCATCATGGTCATCGACGCCGCGAAGGGCATCGAGGCGCGCACGCGCAAGCTCTTCGAGGTGTGCCGCATGCGCGACATCCCGATCGTCACCTTCATCAACAAGATGGACCGCGAGGCGCGCAGCCCCTTCGACCTCCTCGACGAGATCGAGAAGACGCTGGCGCTGGATACCGCCCCGGTCACCTGGCCCATCAGCCAGGGCCGGAGCTTCGCGGGCACCTTCGACCTGCGCCGCAACGTGGTGCGCCGCATCGACACGGACGAGGAGCCGATGCCGGTTTCGGGTCCCGACGACGAGAAGGTGACGAGCCTGCTCCCGCCGGAAGAGGCGGAAGCCTGGCAGGAGGAGGTGATGCTGGCGCAGGAAGCCTGCAAGCCCTTCGACCTCGAGGCCTTCCGCGAGGGCCATCTCACTCCCGTCTTCTTCGGCAGCGCCTTGCGCAATTTCGGCGTGCGCGACCTCATCGATTCCCTGGCCGCATATGCGCCCCCGCCGCGCGGGCAGGAGGCCGACAAGCGCCTCGTGGAGGCGGGCGAGAGCCGCATGACCGGATTCGTGTTCAAGATTCAGGCGAACATGGATCCGAACCACCGTGACCGCATCGCCTTCATGCGGATCTGCTCAGGAAAACTCCAGCGCGGCATGAAGGCGAAGCTCGTGCGCACGGGCAAGCCCATGAGCCTCAACACGCCGCAATTCTTCTTCGCGCAGGACCGTGCGATCGCGGACGAGGCCTGGGCGGGCGACGTGGTAGGCATTCCCAACCACGGCACCCTGCGCATCGGCGACACGCTGACCGAAGGCGAAGACATCGTGTTCCGCGGCGTGCCGAGCTTCGCGCCGGAAATCCTGCGCCGCATCAAGCTGCAGGACGCCATGAAGGCCAAGAAGCTGCGCGAGGCGCTGCAGCAGATGGCGGAGGAGGGCGTCGTTCAGCTCTTCATTCCGCAGGACGGGTCCGGCGCCATCGTGGGCGTCGTCGGCGCGCTGCAGCTCGATGTGCTGAAAGAGCGCCTGAGCGCCGAATACGGCCTGCCCATCGACTACGACCCGACGCGCTTCTCGATCTGCCGCTGGATCACGGCGGATGATCCCAAGGAACTCGACAAGTTCATCGAGAGCCACCTGTCATCCATGGCGCGCGACCTCGACGAGGCGCCGGTGTTCATGGCGGCGAATACCTTCAACCTGCAATACGAGATGGACCGCTACAAAGCGATCCGGTTCTCGGACGTGAAGGATTATCAGAAGAAGGCGGCTTGAAAGCCGCCTTTTTCTTTTTCAGTCCCGCCCAGCCTTCATCGTCCTCGTCATCCCCACCCTTGTGCCGGGATCCACGTCTTTCATCCGACGTGGATCCCAAGACATGGATGGCCGTGACGAGCACGGCCATGACGATGGAGCTATGAGGCCCAAGACTCTCAGGCCGCGAGTTTCCGTTCGCCGAAGCGGGCCTGGGTTTCCTCGACATCCTTCAGGCTCGGCAGGCTCGCCTCGTTGCCGAGATGCTGGATGGCGTGGGCGGATGCTGCGCGGGCGAAGATGAAATGCTCGCGCCAGGGAAGCTCGGGCCGCGCCATGGCGGAATAGACATAGGAGCCGTGGAAGATGTCGCCGGCGCCGTTGGTGTCCACCACCAGCGAGCCCGGAACGTCGAGGGCCGGCAGGATGCTCTCCGCGCCCTTCTCGTCGTACCAGAGCATGCCGCGCTCGCCCATGGTGACGCCGCCGATCCTGCAGCCGCGCCCCTTGAGGTAGCCCAGCATCTCGCCAGGCGTCATGTCCATCTGCTCGCAGAGGCGCTCCGCCACGATGGCAACGTCGATGAATTCGAGAAGCTCATGGGTGTTGGAGCGCAGGCCGCCGCCGTCGAGGGAGGTGAGGATGCCGGCCTCGCGGCACGCCTTGGCATAGTGCATCGCCGCGTCGGCCTGGTGGCCGTCGAGATGGAGCGCGCGGCACTCCTGCAGGTTCAGGGGCGGCACCGGGTGAAGGTAATGGTCGTCGCGGCAGCGCACGATGGCGCGCTTGCCGCCGCGCGGCATGATGAAGGAGAGCGAGGATTCCTTCACTTTGCGGTGATGGACCGAAATGGAATATTTCGCCGCCATGTCGATGAACATGCGGCCCAGCCAATCGTCGGCGATCGAGGTCAGGAGGTCGGGCGCGATTCCGAGCTTCGCGCAGGCGAAGGCGGCCGTCACGGCATTGCCGCCGAAGGAAATGGCGTAATCCCGGGCAACGGTCTTGTCGTCCCCGGTGGGGAGCTCGTCCGCCAGGAAGGTCACGTCGATATAGGTCTGGCCTACGAAAAGAGCTTGCATGGCTTCAACAACGGTTTCGGTCGCGATTGGAGACGGAAGTCTTGGACGAGGCGGGCGCAATAGGCAAGCCTCGGTCGGGTTCACGGCTCGTTCAACGTGGCGGCGAGCCGTGCGGCGGTCAGTCCCGCGTCGAGATCGGTGGTGATGAATTCGACCGGGGTGGCGAGGGCGTGGCGGAACGCCTGCGCCACGATGGGGTGCAGGCGCGAGCTGCCGCCCGCCAGGGCCACGGGCCGGGGGCCGATGCGCTTCGCCAGGCTGTTGGCGAGGCGGGCCAGCTCCTCGCCGGCCTCCCGCAGAATCCGCAGGGCCGTCTCGTCATCCGCCTTCGCGGCCTCCCCGACGGCCTGGGCGAGGGAGCCGATCTTGCCCCTGTCGCCGCCATAGACATAGGAGCGCACGATGTTCCAGTCCGTGCCGCCGAGCGCCTTTGCCAGGCACTGGCCGAGAGTCGTGGCCCATCCTGCGCCGGGACTTTCCTCTTCCTTACGCAGAACCGTTTTCAGGGCCTCGCGGGCGATCCAGAAGCCGGAGCCGCCATCATCGATCAGGTTGCCGCGCCCGCCGATGCGGATCACCTCCTTCGACTCGGACAGGTAATAGCCGATGGAGCCCGTGCCGCTATAGACGAGGATGCCTTCGCCCAGGGCGAAATAGGACAGATACGCGATCCACATGTCCTCGGCGACGAAGACCCTGTCGGGCGAAAGCTCGAAGATCTCCCCGAACAGGGCGCGCATCTTCGCTTCCGACGGCGTGTCGCGGGTGAGCCCGGTGATGCCGGCGACGATGCCGAGAGGCCTGCCCTGGCGCATGACCGTCTGGGCCATGTCGAGGATGATCTGGCGGGCTCTCTCCTCGGCGGCGGGGGAAAACAGGTGGCCCGTGAGCGGCTCGGCGCTGCCCTGCGCAATGCAGGCG
>Ga0182741_1000588_pt1 | contig 53371 bp, 50 predicted proteins | sample eDN5th37CBELigOP_FD_128874 | JGI IMG/M metagenome (GOLD analysis project Ga0182741, IMG submission 128874) | Enriched Organic Plus compost microbial communities from Emeryville, California, USA - eDNA 5th pass 37_C BE-Lig OP (version 2) (version 2) ... | reverse complement strand
TCGGTGGCGCTGGTCGGGGTGGTGGCCGGCGCGGCGCTGGCGACCTCGGTGCTGGCGCTCACCGGGGCGCTGGTCCCCCGGGTGGTGGAGCGCCCGGTGGTGGAGAAGGTGGCGCTCACCCCAGTGGTGTCGTCGCCGCTCCTGCGGGCCGGCGACGATGACCTGGCGCGGCTCGTCGGGCGGGCGGCGACGGCCCTCGTGCGGCTGGAGGTGCGCCGGGGCGACGAGGCGTGGACCGCGTCGGGCGTGGTGTTCCGCGACGACGGGCTCGTCCTGACCGCCGCCCACCCGCTGCGGGGGGCAGAGGCCGTCTTCGTGGTGCTGGCCGACGGCCGGCGGCTGCGGGCCGAGGTGGTGGGCCTCGACGAGGTGACCGACATCGCCGTGGTGGACGTCGACGCCGAGGACCTGCCGGTGGCGGTGCTGTCGGACGCCCCGGCGGAGGTCGGCGACCTCGTCGTGGCGCTCGGCGTGGGCGGCGACACCGGCGAGCCGCGCATCTCGGCGGGGCTCGTCACGGCGCTCGACCAGCGGGCGGCGCTGCCCGACGGACCGGTCCTGCACGGCCTGGTGGAGACCGACGCCACCGTGGACCCGGACCAGGAGGGCGGCCCGGTCGTCGACGGGCGCGGCGCCGTGGTGGCGGTCACCGCCACCGGGGACGGCGTCGACCGCGGCTACGGGGTGCCCGTGGACCTGGCTCGCCGGGTGGCGCTGCACCTGGTGGCCGACGGGCAGGTCGCCCACGCCTGGCTGGGCGTCTCCACCGTGGACCTCGACGCCGCCCAGCGCGACGCGCTCGGCCTGAGCGGCGGCGCGATGGCGCGGTCGCTCGCCCCGGACGGGCCGGCCGCGGCCGCCGGGCTGCGACCGGGGGACGTGATCGTGGAGGTCGACGGCAGGCCGGTGCCGTCGGTGTCGGCGCTCGTCGTGGCGCTGCGGCGCTGCGAGCCGGGCGACGAGGTGCAGCTGGCCTTCCAGCGCGACGGGACGGTCCACCGCGTCGTGGCCGTCGTCGCCCCTCGCCCGTCGGACTGAGCGGTCAGCGGCGCCGACGGCGCAGGAGCGCCACGACGCCGACCAGGCCCCCGGCGATCGAGGTGCCGGCCACGCCGAGGGCCAGCTCCTGGCGGCGGCGGGGGCTCATCGTGGCCCACGGCCCAGCCCGGTGCGAGGCGACGAACGCCTCCTCGTTGGAGGACTCCGGGACCCAGCCGTCGGCCTTGAGCCGGTCGTTGGCGACCACCCACGGGTGGGTGGCGTAGGGCAGCAGCTCGGGCGGGGTCTCGGCCACGCCCCACCGCCAGCGCCACCCGGTGACCCGCACCGCCACCGGCTCGGGGAGCCGGATGCGGGGCACGCCGCCGGCGAGGGCCCGCACCGTGTCGCCGTCCACCCACCCGTCGGGGGCGACGTTGCGGGGCCCGTCGAGGCGGGCCCGACGGGCCAGGTCGACGGCGGTCGCGAGGTCGACGACGTCGAGGTACTGCGCCGGGGGCTCGTCGTCGGTGCGGGGCAGGCCGATCGAGTGCCCGAGGGCGCGGGCCAGCCAGCCGTTCCCGCCGCTCGACACGGTGAGCGCCGGGCGCAGGACGGCGACCGTGGCGCCGGGGTGGGCAGCGCGCCACTCCTCGACGAGCCGCTCCACGGCGGCCTTCTCCTCGGCCAGCGCCACGCCCGGGTTGGGCCGCAGCGGCGCCGCCTCGGTGAGCGGGACGGGGTTGTCGGGCCACGCGCCGTAGACGAGGGCGCTGGACAGGACGACGAGGTGCCGCACCCCCACGGCGCCGGCGGCGTCCAGCACCCGCTGGGCCAGGGCGGTGTCGCCGGTGGGCTCGCTCACGTCGCCGCCGCGGCGGGGGCCGTCGGCCTGGGCGAGGTGGACGACGCTGGTGGCGCCCTCGAAGAGGGGCTTCAGGTCGGTGGCGAGGAGGTCCACCGTGTGGGTCTCGACGCCGGGGCCGAGCCCGCGCAGGGACCGGCGGTCGAGCGCGACGACGGCCCCGACCGCGGGGTCGGCGGCGGCGAGGCGGCACGCGCGGCGACCGAGCTCGCTCGCCGCGCCCGTGACGACGACCCGCTCAGGCACCGGCGGGTGCCCACGGGGCGCGGTCGGATCCGGATCCCATCGCCCCTACGATGCCCCCATGGGTGACGACGGTCCACTCAACCCCTTCGAGGGCATGCCCTTCCTCGGCGATCTCGCCCGCCTGCTCGGCCAGCAGGGCGGGATGGCCTGGGACACGGCGCGCCAGCTGGCCATCGCCGTCGCCACCGAGGGGCAGAGCGAGCCGAACGTCGATCCCGTCGACCGGATGTCGATCGAGCAGCTGGCCCGCGTGGCGGACCTCCACGTCGCCGACGTCACCGGCCTGGCGACCACGCTCACCGGGCGCCCGGTGCAGGTCGTGCCGGTCAACCGCACCGGCTGGGTGACGTCGTCGCTCGACGCCTACCGGCCGCTCATGGAGCGCCTCGCCGGCTCGCTGGGGCCGGTCCAGGTCGACGAGCCCGAGGCGCCGGCAGACCCGATGTCGGGGATGCTCGCCGGGATGATGCAGGCGATGCAGCCGATGATGCTGGCCATGACCGCCGGCTCGATGGTCGGCCACCTCGCCCGCCGCAGTCTCGGTCAGTACGACCTGCCGATCCCGCGGCCGGCCACCGCCTCGGGGGCGGACGACCTGCTCCTCGTCGTCCCTAACCTCGACGAGCTCGCCAGCGACTGGAGCCTCCAGCGCGACGACCTGCGCCTGTGGGTCTGCGTGCACGAGATCGCCCACCACGCCGTGCTCGCCGTGCCGCACGTGCGGGCCCGGATGGAGGAGCTCCTCGACCGGCACCTGTCCTCGTTCCAGAACGACCCGAGCGCGCTCGAGCGCCACCTCGGCGAGCTCGACCTGTCCGACCCGAGCGGGCTGAGCGGCCTGCAGGAGGTGTTCGGCTCGCCCGAGGTCGTGCTCGGCGCCATCACCTCCCCCGAGCAGCAGGCGCTGCGCCCGCACGTGGACGCGCTCGTCGCGGTGATCGTCGGCGTGGTCGACCACGTCCTCGACGTCGTGGGGGAGAAGCTGATCGGCAGCTACGCGATGCTCACCGAGGCCCTGCGCCGGCGACGGGTGGAGGCGGCCGAGTCCGATCGGTTCGTCGAGCGCCTCTTCGGCCTCGAGCTGACGCAGGCCACCTACGACCGGGGCAGCGCCTTCGTGGAGGGCGTGCTCGAGCGCGAGGGCGAGGAGGGCCTGCGCAAGCTGTGGTCCTCGCCCGAGCACCTGCCCACGCCGAACGAGGTCGACGCCCCCGGCCTCTGGCTCGCCCGCCTCGCCCTCTGACGAGATCTGTGCGCGCTTCGGTGCGCCATCCGCACCAGAACCCGCACAGATCTCGTCACGAGTCGGGGGTGAGGGGGAGCTGGTCGGAGATCAGGGCCTTGAGGGTGGACACCGCGTCCTCGACGTGGGAGGCGAGGTCGCCGGAGCCGTCGGACTCGGCCCAGGCCACGTAGGCCTGGCTGATCGCGAAGAGGCCGATGCTGGCCGCCATCTGGATGCGGCGGTCGTCGGCGGGCAGGCCGGTGCGGTCGGCCAGCGTGGCCGCCACCGTGTCGCGGGCGGTGGCGAAGGCCTGCCACGCGGTGCCGGCCAGCCGGAGCTCGCTGGCGGTGACGATGGCGGCCCGGCGCCGGTGGTGGGGCTCCTCGGCCTGACGGTGGGCGGCGGCGACGAACGCGTCGAGGACCCGGCTCATCGTCAGCGGGTCGGGCTGCTCGTCGAGCGCGGCGGTGAAGCGCTGCTCGTACTCGCCCGGGTCCGGGAAGAGCACCGCCTCCTTGCTGGGGAAGTGGCGGAAGAAGGTGCGGCGGGCGACGTCGGCGCGCTCGGTGATGTCCTCGATCGTCGTGGCCGCGAAGCCCCGCTCCTCGAAGAGGTCGAGCGCCGCCTCGAGCAGCGCCTCGTGCGTGCTGCGGCGCTTGCGGTCCCGCCGGGTCTCGACGGTCCCTGACGTCGTCATGTCCGGAGTATGCCCGCTCGCACCCGGGGACGAGCACGATGAGACACATAGCACACATGCATCGTGTCACTGGTGCCATCACCTGGCCGGCCGGCCAGCCCGACCCGGCGGGCGGCCGGTGCCCGCCGATCGATCGCCTAGGCCAGCTCGGTCGGGTCCGGGCCCGCGAAGGGCGCCCGCGGGTCGACCACCGTCGGGTCCGCCGCACCGGGCGGTGCTGGCCGCACCGAGGTGCGGTCGACGAGGGTCGGGTCGTCGGGCGCGACGGGCTGGTCGGGGTGGCGCTCGACGGACACCGTGCGACGGGGCGGCGCCACCGCCGGGTCGTGGGGAGCCAGCGGGGCGGCGATCTTCGGTGGGGCCTCGCCGCGGTGGGTGGCCCGCTGCCCGACGATGTAGGAGAAGAGCGCGAAGCCGGCGGTGCCCGCGATGACGAGGTAGCCCATCGCCATCGGCATCGTGATCACGACCGGCAGGATCGCCCCCACCACCCACACGAGCTGGAAGCGCACCTCGAAGCGGGCGAAGGACCGGCCCCGGTTGGCGTCGGGGGCGTCGCGCTGGACGAGCGAGTCGAAGGCCAGCTTGCCCGAGGTCGACACGATCGCGGTGGTGGCCGCCATGAGCGCGGCGCCCGCCAGACCGCCGTAGCGGGCGACGCCGAGGGCGACCACGACGGTGACCGCGAGCACGGTCAGCAGCATCCGCTCCTCGGGCATCGCCTGGCGCAGCTTCGGGGCGAGCATCGAGCCGAGGAGCCCGCCGGCGCCGGTCAGGGCGAGGACCACGCCCATGTGCCAGGTGGGCTCCTCCCGCAGCTGGAAGAGCAGGAAGAAGGTCAGGAAGCCGACGATGCCCCGGATGAGGCCCATCGCCGAGGAGGCGAGGAGGATGCCCACGCCCCGCAGCTCGGCCTCCTCTTTGGGCGTCGCCGGCGCTTCGGCGACGGTGGTGGACGGGATGCGCAGCGCCAGGACGGTGGCCAGCCCGTAGGACACGACGGCCAGGCCGAGCACCCCGGGAGAGCCGGCGATGAGGAACATGAGCCCCGCCGGCACCGCGGCCGCCGGCGCGGAGAGCCCGGAGAGGAGCTGCATCTTCGAGTTGGCCTCGACGAGCTCCTCGTCGCTGCGGACCACGGTGGGCACGACGGCGCTGCGGGCCACGCCGTACGCCTTGCCGAGGGCGAGGACGGTGAACGCCTCGGGGAACAGCAGCAGGCTGTCGAGGTCGTTCAGCATGACGAGGCAGACGAGGGCCCGGATGCCGTGGGCGCCCACGATCATCCAGCGGCGCCCGCCCCGGGCCCGGTCGAGGAACGGCCCGATGAACGGCGCCACGAGCGCGAGCGGCGCCATCGTGAGCGCGAGGTAGAGGAAGACCTTCCAGCGAGCGTCGTTGGGGTCCAGCTCGAAGAACAGCGAGTTCGCGAGCGCGATCGTGACGAGCGCGTCGCCGGCGGCGGCGAAGACGTGGGAGCGGGCCAGCCGGGCGAACGGCGACAGGACGAAGGCCTCGGCGCCGGCCCGCTGCCGCGGGCTCGAGAGGGGACGCCAGCCGTCGCCGTCGGTCATCGGGGCCATCGTAGGGGCCGCCCCGCGACGCCCGACCCCGCGGGGTCAGGACCGGGGGAGCTCGTACTTGTAGCCGAGGCCGCGGATCGTGACGATCCGGGAGGGCTTGGACGGGTCGGTCTCGACCTTGGCCCGGAGGCGCTTGATGTGCACGTCGAGGGTCTTCGTGTCGCCGACGTAGTCCGTGCCCCACACCCGGTCGATCAGCGTGTCCCGAGACAGCACCCGCCCGGCGTTGGCGAGCAGCAGCTCGAGCAGCTCGAACTCCTTGAGCGGCAGCTGGACCTCCGCGCCGCGGATCAGCACCTCGTGGCGCTCGGGGTCGAGGCTCACGTCGCCGACGGCGAGGGTCTCGCCGGTCGCGACCGCCGTCGTGTCGTTGCCCCGCCGGCGCAGCACGGCCCGCATGCGGGCCACGAGCTCGCGGAGCCGGTAGGGCTTCGTGACGTAGTCGTCGGCGCCCACCTCCAGCCCGACGACGGTGTCGATCTCCCCGCCCCTGGCGGTGACCATGATGATCGGCACCTGCGAGCGCTTGCGCAGCTCCCGGCACACGTCGATGCCGGAGATGCGGGGCAGCATCACGTCGAGGAGCACGAGGTCGGGCTGCACGGCGTCGAACACGTCGAGCGCCTCGGCGCCGTCTCGGGCCACCTGGACCCGGAAGCCCTCGCGCTTCAGCCCGATCGAGAGGGCCTCGACGAAGGAGTCCTCGTCCTCGACGACGAGCACGGTGGGGTCGGGTGCGCTCATGGCGTGCTCAGCCTGCCTCGTCGGAGACGGCGACGGGACCCGAGCCGAGCGGGAACCGCAGCGTGAACGTGGAGCCCTGGCCCTCCTCGGAGTCGACGAGGATCTCGCCGTGGTGGTTCTGGACGACGTGGCGGACGATGGCCAGGCCGAGGCCGGTGCCGCCGGTCTCGCGGCTGCGGGCCCGGTCCACCCGGTAGAAGCGCTCGAACACCCGCTCGAGGTCTCGCCGGGGGATGCCGATCCCGTGGTCCTGCACGGAGACGTCGACGACGCGCCCGTCGGTGCGGGTGCGGACCTCCACCCGGGACCCCCGGTCCGAGTACTTCACGGCGTTCTCGAGGAGGTTGTAGACGGCCGACACGAGCTGGCGGCGGTCGCCGAGCACGCCCAGGCGGTCGGAGACGGCCTCGACCTCGATGGCGATGCCCCGGTGGTCGGCGGCGCCCCGCACCCGGTCGACGGCCTCGCTCACGACGTCGCCGACGAGCACGCGGTCGTGCAGCTCGGGCTCGGCCAGCTCGAGCCGGGAGAGCTCGAGGAGGTCCTCGATCGTGCGGCCCACCCGGAACGCCTCGGCGAGGATCCGCTCGGCCAGCCGACGGGTGACCGCCGGGTCGTCCTCGGCGGCGAGCGTCTCGGCGAGCAGCCCGAGCGCTCCGACCGGCGTCTTCAGCTCGTGGCTGATGTTGGCGACGAAGTCGCGCCGAACCGACTCGAGGCGTCGCCGCTCGGTCACGTCCTCGACGACCACGAGCGCGCCGGGCGGGTCGTCGGCGGCGTCGACGGCGAAGCCCCGGATCACGACGGTGCGCCGCGGCGGGCCGAACAGGTCGACCGAGCGGTCCGGCACGGGGCCCCCGGTGGCGATGACGGTCTCGGCCACCTGGTAGATGGCCTCTTCGATGAGCGCGTCGCCGTGGCGGGCGGACAGGTAGGACTTGGCCACCTTGTTCCGGAACAGGATCGAGCCGTCGGGCTCGAAGAGCACGATGCCCTGCGGCAGCATCCGCAGCGCTGCGGTGAGCCGGGCCTCTGCCGCGCTCTGGTCGCCGCCGGCGACGAGGGCGCGGTCGACGACCCGCTCCACCACGGAGGTGGCCTCGGTGAGGCCGGTGCCGGTGGCGACCACGTCCGAGTCGAGGCGGCTGGCCGCGGCGAGGAGCCGCCGGGCGAGGTGGCGCTGCTGCACGAGCACCAGGGCGAGGGCCACCACGAGCACGACCACCACGACGGCGAGCACGGCGCTCATGCTTGCGCACCGCCCTCGTCCGTGGCGACGCCGGCCCGCCCGGACAGGCGGGCTCGGTGCCGGGCCGCGCTGGTGTGCTCGGGCAGCCACCCCGTGACCATGTACCGGACCCGGTCCCCGATGTTCACCGCGTGGTCGCCGATGCGCTCGTAGTACCGGCCGACGAGGGCCAGCTGGACGGCCTGCTGCACGTCCGCGCCGTCCCGCCCCTGCTCGATGAGCGCCCGGATGTAGTCCTTGTGGATCCGGTCGAGGCGGTCGTCCATGTCGTCGAGGGCGGCAGCCAGGGCCGCGTCGCCGTCGGCGTAGGCGTCGATGGACAGGCGGAACAGGCGGACCGCCTCGTGCGAGAGCTCCTCGACGAGGCCCCGCAGCGCGTCGGGGACCGGCTGCGGGTGGAGGCGGCGGACCGCCTTGCCCACGTTCACGACGAGGTCGCCGCATCGCTCGATCTCGGCGCTGAGGCGGATGGCGGTGACGAGGGCTCGCATGTCGCCGGCCATCGGCTGGTGGCGGGCGAGCAGCAGGAAGCAGCGCTCCTCGACGTCGAGGGTGAGCGCGTCGACCTCGTCGTCGGTCTCGATGATGGCGTCGACGGCGGCGAGGTCGCGGTCGAGCAGCGCCCGCGTCCCGAGGCTGATCTGCTCCGAGACCCGCCCGGCCGCCCGCACGAGGTCGTGGCGGAGGTCCTCGAGCTGCTGGTGGAACGCGGAGCGGGATTCGGTCATCCTGCGCACCGGCTCGTGCTGGGGGTCAGCTTCACGACCCGGAGGGACTGGTCACCGATGCGCTCCGGCTCGGAGACGACGCGCAGGGCCGACACGACGGACCGCAGGTCGCTGGCCACCGCGCTCACCCGAACCGTCCGGTCACGTAGCTCTCCGTCCGCTCGTCGCGCGGGTTGGAGAAGACCCTGTCGGTGAGGTCGTACTCGACGAGCACCCCGGTGCGGGTGTCGCTGTGCGGGCTGGCCTCGGTGGTGAAGAAGGCGGTGCGGTCGCTCACCCGGGCGGCCTGCTGCATGTTGTGGGTGACGATGATGATCGTGTAGCGCTCCTTGATCTCCCGCATCAGGTCCTCGATCCGGGCCGTGGCGATCGGATCGAGCGCCGAGCAGGGCTCGTCCATGAGGAGCACCTCGGGGTCGGTGGCGATCGCCCGGGCGATGCAGAGCCGCTGCTGCTGGCCGCCGGAGAGGCTGAGCGCGGAGCGCTTCAGGCGGTCCTTCACCTCGTCCCAGAGCGCGGCAGCCCGCAGCGAGCGCTCGACCACGTCGTCGAGGTTGCCCTTCTGCCCGGTGATCCGTGGCCCGTAGGCGACGTTGTCGTAGATCGACTTCGGGAACGGGTTCGGCTTCTGGAACACCATCCCGATCCGGCGGCGCACCTCGACCGGCTGGACGGCGGGGTCGTAGAGGTCGACGCCGTGGTAGCGGAGCCGGCCCTCGACGCGGGCGCCCTCGATCAGGTCGTTCATGCGGTTGAAGCAGCGCAGCACCGTGCTCTTGCCGCACCCGGAGGGGCCGATGAAGGCGGTGATCTCGTGGCGACGGATCTGCAGGTCGACGTCGCGCACGGCCCGGAACGCGCCGTAGTGGACGCTGAGGCCCTGGACGTCGAAGACGGTGGGCTCCTCCTGCACCGCGAGGACGTCGACGGCCGGCGCGGCAGGGGGGCTCGGCGCCAGCGCGGTGGAAGCGGGTGTGGGATCGGACACGGGCACCTCTCAGGACTCGACGGCGAGCCGGCTCGCCACGAGGCGGGACAGCGCGGTGAAGGCGAAGACGAGGACGATGAGCGTCAGCGCGGCGCCGAACGCCCGGTCCTGGGCGCCGGCGAAGGGCTGGCTGGCGTTGCGGAAGATCTGGGCGGACAGCGCGGTGCTGCTGTCGCTGACGCTCCAGCTCGGGGCGTAGACGAGCCCCACGGTGAACACGAGCGGGGCGGTCTCGCCTGCGGCTCGGGCGATGGCCAGCATCGCCCCGCTGATGATCCCGGGCAGCGCCGTCGGGAGGACCACCGAGGTGATCGTCCGCCACTGGTGCGACCCGAGGGCCACGCTGCCCTGGCGGAGCTCGTCGGGGACCAGCCGCAGCATCTCCTCGGTGCTGCGGATGACGATGGGCAGCATCAGGCAGGCGAGGGCCAGGGCTCCGGCGAAGGCGCTCTGGCGCTCGAAGCGCAGCACCCAGATCGTGTACACGAAGAGGCCCATCACGATGGACGGGACGCCGGTCATCACGTCGGCCAGGAACCGGATGGCGCGGGCGGTGCGGTTCTGGCGGCTCAGCTCGTTCAGGTAGACGGCCCCGAGGACGCCGAGCGGGATCGCCATCAGCGCGGCGAGCCCCGTGATGAGGAGCGTCCCGACGATGGCGGGGTACATGCCACCGCCCTCGACGCGGTACTGGCGGGGGATGTCCGAGGTGAGGAACTCCCAGGACATGATCCCGCTGCCCCGGGTGACCACGTACCCGACGACGGCGACGAGCGGCACGAGCGCCACCACGCAGGCGAGGGAGATGACGGCGGTGGCGGCCCGGTCGGCCAGCCGCCGGCGGGTGCTCAGCCGGGCCCGCGTGAGGTCGAGCGGCTCGCGGACGGGCGGGTCGACGAGCGCCATCAGGCGGCCCCCCGGAAGCGGACCTGCACCCGGTCGACGATCACCCGGGCCAGGACGTTGACGACGATCGTGAGCACGAAGAGGAGGACGCCGAGCGCGATGAGCGCCGAGCGGAACGTCCCCGAGGACTCGCCGAACTGGTTGACGATGACCGCCGGCATGGCGTCACCGGTGGCGAAGAGGTCGGCCACGATCTGGGGCCGGGACCCGATGACGAGGGCCACGGCGATCGTCTCGCCCATGGCCCGTCCGAGGCCGAGCATCGTGGCGCCGACCATCCCGCCGAAGCTGTGCGGGAGGACCGCGCCGCGGATCATCTCCCAGCGGGTGGCGCCCAGGGCGAGCGCCGCCTCCTTCTCGCCCCGCGGGACGGTGACGAAGACCTCTCGCGTGATCGAGGTGATGATCGGCACGATCATGATCGCCAGGACGATCCCTGCGGTCATGAAGCTGCGGCCCGAGGTGGCCGGGCCGACGAGGGCGCCGACGACGGGCAGGTCGCCGAACGTGCGGTGCGCCCACCGGTAGACGCCGGTGACGTTCGGGGCCAGCACGGCGATGCCCCACAGCCCGTATACGACCGAGGGGATGGCGGCGAGGAGGTCGACCGCGGTGGTGATCCACCGACGGAGCCGCCGAGGGGCGATCTCGGTGGCGAAGAGGGCGATGCCGATGCTGACGGGCACCGCGAGCACGAGGGCGATCGAGGAGACGACGGCGGTCCCGTACACGAAGGCGAGCGCCCCGAGGTGCGGGCCGTCGGGGGCGTTGGGGGCCCACCGGTCGCTCGTGACGAACTCGAGCCCGGCCGCTCGGAGGGCGGGCAGGGCGGCGTCGACGGTGCTGTAGGCGATGAGGGCCAGGACGGCGAGGACGACCAGACCCGCGGCCAGGGCCAGGCCCCGGAACGCGGCGTCGAGCCGGGACCCGCGGGCCCGGATCGTCAGGTCTGGTCGTTCGGCGGTGGTGATCGGCGTGAGGGTGGTCACGGCAGCTCCGGGTGGGGGATCGGGCGGGGGTGGTCAGCGACCACCCCCGCCCGGTGCGGTCGGCGGGTCAGCCCACCGTGATCTGGTCGAGCTGGGCGAGGGCCCGGTCGCGGAGGCTGTCGGGCAGGGGGGCGTACCGCTCGTCCTCGGCGAGGTCCTGCGCGTCGGTCAGCAGGAAGGTGATCCAGTCGATGACGAGGTCGGCCGTCGCCTGGTCCTCGTAGGAGGTCCGCACGAGGACGTAGGTGGGGGCGGCGATCGGGTACGCCTCGGCGCCGGCGGCGTCGAGCGGGTCGTAGGTCAGGTCGTCGGCGATCTCGGCGCCGTCGAGGGCGGCGGTGGTGCCCTCGAGCGTCGGCACGACGAACTCGCCCTCCTGGTTGCCGATGGCGGCGTAGGTCAGCCCGAGGGCCTCGGCGTCGGCCAGGTCGACGTAGCCGATGGCGCCGTCGGTGTCCTGGATGATCTGGGCCACGCCGGTGTTGCGCTGCCCGGCCTGGGCGTTGGACGGCCACTCGATCGTGTCGCCCGAGCCGAGGGTCCAGGTGCCGGTTGCCTTCTCCAGGTACTTGGTGAAGTTGCTCGTGGTCCCGGAGCCGTCCGCCCGCACGGCGAGCGTGATCGCGGTGGACGGCAGCTCGACGTCGGGGTTGTCGGCGGCGATGGCCTCGTCGTCCCAGGACGTGATGTCGCCGTTGAAGATGGCGCCGAGCGTGTCGGGGCTCAGCTGGAGCTCGTCGACGCCGCTCAGGTTGTAGGACACGGTGATCGGGGCGGCGACGGTGGGGATGTAGAGGAACTCGTCGGGGTCGAGGCCCTCGTCCTCCTTGACGAGCGAGTCCGTCCCGGCCCAGGCGGTCAGGCCGTCCGCGAAGTCGGACTTGCCCTGGCCGGAGCCGACGGCGTTGTAGATCACCGTCACCCCGGGGGCCACCTCCTCGTAGGCGACGATGGCCGCCTGGTAGAAGGCGTCGGGGAAACTGGCGCCCGAGCCCTCGAGTGTCCCCGACAGCGAGTCGGAGCCGCCGTCGTCGACTGCCGCGGTCGTGTCGGTGCCGTCGTCGTTGGCCTCGGCCGAGTCGTCGTCGCCGCACGCCGCGGCGATCAGGCCGAGGACCAGGAGCAGCGACAGCCAGGCCGTCTTCGTCTTGCGCACGTGAGCCCTCCTTGGGCGAGCAGCAGGTGTCTCGGGGGTGACACCAGGTCGTCGCCGCGCACACTAGGGAGGCCGGGTATCGCCCAGAGGTGGCCGAGGTGAACCGCAGGTGAACGGTCCTCCAACTCTTGGCCACGCCGGCGCGGGGCCGGCCGCGGGGCGTCAGGCGCGCTTGCGGCGGGCGTGCGCGGCCTGCTGGAGGCGCAGGTGGGTGTCGCGGTCGCCGCGGGGCTCGACGCGCGACCACGTGCCGTCGGGACCGAGGATCCAGGCCAGCGCGTCGTCGGCGAGGTCGATCTCGAGGATCTCGTCCAGGCGGGCCTGGAGCTCGGGGTCGAGCACCGGCAGCAGCGCCTCCACCCGGCGATCCAGGTTGCGGGGCATCAGGTCGGCGGAGCCGATCAGGTGGCGGGGCTGGCCGGGGCCGCTGCCGTTCGCGAACCGGTAGATGCGGGAGTGCTCGAGGTACCGCCCGACGATCGACCGGACCCGGATGCGCTCCGACATCCCGGGCACGCCGGGGATGAGGCAGCAGATGCCCCGGACGATGAGGTCGATCTCCACCCCGGCCTGGGAGGCGGCGTAGAGCGCCTCGATCATCGGCACGTCGACGAGGCTGTTCATCTTCATCGTGATGCCCGCCGGCCGCCCCGCCCGGGCGGCGGCCACCTCGCCGTCGATGAGCGCGAGCAGCCCCTGCCGAGCGGTGTCGGGGGCGACGAGCAGGCGCTGGTAGCGGACGTCGCGGCTGAACCCGGTGAGGTAGTTGAACAGCTGCGTGAGATCGGCCCCCACCTCCGGGTCGGCGGTGAGGATGCCGAGGTCGTCGTAGGTGGTCGCCGTCTTGGGGTTGTAGTTGCCGGTCCCGATGTGGCAGTAGCGACGGATCCCGTCGGGCTCGTCGCGCACGACGAGGGCCGTCTTGGCGTGGACCTTGAGGCCGACGAGGCCGTACACGACGTGCACCCCGACGTCTTCCAGCGCCTTGGCCCACTCGATGTTCGTGCTCTCGTCGAAGCGGGCCTTGAGCTCCACGAGCGCGGCGACCTGCTTGCCCCGCTCGGCGGCCCGGATGAGCGACCGCACGATCGGGCTGTCGCCCGAGGTGCGGTAGAGCGTCATCTTGATGGCGAGGACCTGCGGGTCCTCCGAGGCCTGCCGGATGAACTCCTCCACGGTGGTGCGGAAGGAGTCGTACGGGTGGTGGAGGAGCACGTCGCCCTCGCGCAGCACGGCGAAGAAGTCCGGGGGCTCGTCGTCGCCCTCGAGCCGCGGTGGCGTGACCTGGCGGTACGGCGGGTCCTTGAGCTCGGGGCGGTCGAGGGCGTGGACCGCCCACAGCCCGCCGAGGTCGAGCGGCGCCGAGATCCGGTAGGTGTCCTCGTCGCCCACGTCGAGCTCGCGCTGGAGCATCGTCTCCACCGACGTGCTGATCCCGGCGGCCAGCTCGAGGCGCACGGCCCGCCCGAACTGCCGGCGGCGCAGCTCCATGTCGACGGCGGCGAGGAGGTCGTCGGCCTCCTCCTCCTCGAGGGTGAGGTCCGCGTTGCGGGTGACCCGGAACGTGTCGTGGGACTCGATCTCCATCCCGGGGAAGAGCCGGTCGAGGTGGGCGGCGATGACCTGCTCGAGCGGGACGAAGCGCTCGCCGTCGGGCATGACCACGAAGCGGGGCAGCAGGTCCGGCACCTTGACCCGGGCGAAGCGGACCTCGCCGGTGACCGGGTCCCGCAGGGTGACGGCGAGGTTGAGCGACAGGTTCGAGATGTGCGGGAACGGGTGGCCGGGGTCGACGGCGAGCGGGGTGAGGACCGGGAAGATGCGGGCCTCGAAGGTCTCGACGAGGAACTTGAGGTCGTCCTCGTCGAGGTCGTCCCAGCTCGACAGGCGGATGCCGACCTCGGCGAGGGCGGGCACGACCTCGTCGAGGAAGATGCGCTCCTGGCGGGCGACGAGCTCCTCGACGCGGTCGCGCACCTCGAGCAGCTGCTGGGCCGCGCTGCGCCCGTCGGGCGAGGTGTCGGCGAGCCCGGCGAGGACCTGCTCCTTGAGACCGGCCACCCGCACCTGGAAGAACTCGTCGAGGTTCTGGCTGAAGATGGCCAGGAACTTGGCTCGCTCGAGGATCGGGACGTCGGGGTCGGCCCCGAGCGCGAGGACGCGCTCGTTGAAGTCGAGCCAGGACAACTCTCGGTTCAGGTAGCGCTCGGCGCCGCTCGCTGGCGCCGGAGGGGCCTCCATGTGCCGAGCGTACCGGCGCCCGGCTCCCTGGGCCGGCGGGGTGGGGCTACTCCTCCTCGGGGAGCCCGAGGTCCCACTCGACCAGGATGTTCTCCCGCTCGGCGTCGCGGTTCACCCGCTCGCGGTTGCGCCGGAACTGCGGGTCGTGCGGCGGGAGCAGCACGAGGCGGGCCATCACCCGGCGCTCGAACTCCTGGATGAGGTTGCGGTCGCCGAAGATCGTGTCGATCCGCCAGTGCGGCGCCACCGGCCCGAGGTACACGATGCGGACGTGGGCGACCGGGGGTTCGGTGGGCGCGGGGGCGTCAGACATGGCCCATCACGCTAGCGGGCGCGGCCGGAGGTCAGGCATCGTCGCCGCGGCGCCCGAGCGTCGCGGTGACGGTGACCTTCTCCCCCTCGCGGCGCAACTCGATCTCCACCTCGTCGCCGGGCTCGTGGGCGGTGACGGCGTCGCGGACCTCGGAGGAGGTGGCGATCTCGTCGCCGTCGATGGCCACGATCACGTCGCCGACCTGGATGCCGGCGTCGTCGGCGGCCGAGCCGGGGACCACCTCGGTGACGAAGGCGCCCTCGTCGCCCTCCACCTCGAAGCGGCGGCGGACGGGCTCGGTGAGATCGGCCACGTCGGTGGTCGACACGCCGAGGAAGGCCTGGTCGGGGGTGATCGGGCCCTGGCCCTCTCGCAGCCGCTCGATCACGGCGAGGGCCTGGTCGATCGCGATGGCGAAGCCGAGGTTCTGGGCGTCGGCGACGATGGCGGTGTTGATGCCGACGACCTGGCCGGCGGCGTTGACGAGCGGCCCGCCCGAGTTGCCCGGGTTGATGGCGGCGTCGGTCTGGATCAGGCCGGTCAGGCGGATCCCCTCCGCCTGGAGGGCGCGGTCCTTGGCCGAGACGATGCCCTGGGTGACCGTGGGGTCGGCGCCGAGGTTGAGCGCGTTGCCGATGGCGATGACCGGGTCGCCGACGGCGAGGTCGTCGGAGGAGCCGAGCTCGGCGGGGACGAGGTCGTCGGCGTCGATCTGGATGACGGCGAGGTCGTCGTCGGGGGAGGCGCCGACGAGGGTGGCCTCCTCGCGCGACCCGTCGGGCAGGACGACGGTGATCCCCCGCAGCGAGCTGATGACGTGCGAGTTGGTGAGGATCAGGCCGTCCTCGCTGAGGATGATCCCGCTGCCGGCACCCTCGAAGACGCCCCGGGAGGTGGTGGCGGTGGTCTCGATGGCGACCACCGACGGCCGGACCTTGGCGAGGATGCCCCGGATGTCGAGGCCGCCGTCGGCGTCCACGATCGGGGTGGCGGGGGTGCGGGCCTCTGGCGCGTCGTCGCCGTCGTCGAGGACGGCGACCGTGCCCACGGAGACCACGGCGGCGACGACGGCACCGGCGACGGCACCGGCCAGCGCCGCCCGCCACGTCCGGCCCTTGGGGGGCTCGGGCGAGGCGGCCGGGGTGGTCCAGGCGGCGGGCGTGCCTGGTGCGGCGCTGGCCGGCGGGGTGTCCGGCGCCGCCCACGGCGAGGCGACCTGGGTGGCGGTGAGCGCGGTGGCCGGGTCCTCGGCCCCCGTGGTCGGGGAGACCACCGGCTGCTGCACCGTCGGCGCCTCGGCGCTGAGCGGACGCTCCCGAGCGGGGGGCTTGTCCCAGCTCGCAGGGCGGACCCAGTCAGGGTCGCCGGGCAGGGGACGGCGGGGGGTGGGCTGCTGCGGCTGCTCGGGTTCCACGGCCCCCATCTTCACGCCTCCGGCCTGGGATCCCACGTACAGGAACCTGGGAGTTCCCTGAGAGTTCCGGTCCCGAGGGAACCAAACGGCTCCCTCGGCCGTAGAAAGGAAGACGTCGAAGGCAACGTCGGCCGGCCGGAGGAGGGCAGATGGAGCTCGAGTGGATGGCGAGGGGACGCTGCACCAACGTGCCGCCGGAGGTGTTCTTCCCGAGCGACGGCGTGGGGGTGGAGATCGCCCGCCGCATCTGCGCGGACTGCCCGGTGAAGGAGCCCTGCCTCGAGTACGCCCTCGCCGAGCGGATCGACCACGGCGTGTGGGGCGGCACCTCGGAGCGGGAGCGGCGCCGCATCCTGAAGGCCCGGCGCGGCGCGGTGACCGCTCGCTGAGGCACCGACGGGCGCGTGGGCGCGACCCCCGCGGCGCCCGGGGGGATCAGCTCTTGGCGCTGTCCTCGTCGTCGTCGGGGCGCTCGCTGAGGCCCCGCTTGAACTCGCTCTGGGCCTGACCGAGGGACCGAGCGAGCTTCGGGAGCTTGGCCCCGCCGAAGAGGACGAGGACGACCAGGAGGATGATGAGCAGCTCTGGTGCGCCGAGGTTCACGCCTCAGACCGTACCAGCCGACCCTCGCCGCGCCGCGTCGGCACCGGCTCGGTAGGGTCCGCCGCCGTGATCCCGCTCCCGGACCCGAGCCCGCCCGACGCCGTCATCGACCTCCTCCGGCCGGGCACCAACGTCGTCGTGCCGCTCGCCAACGGCGAGCCCACCGCCGTGCTGGACGCCATCGAGGCCGCGGCCGAGGCTGGGGCCCTGTCGCGGATCCGGGTCCACCAGATGCACGTGCTGCACGACCGGCCCTACCTCGACGGCCGCTACGGCGACGACCTCCGCCACGTCAGCTACTTCCTGTCGCACGTCACCCGACCTCACTTCCACCAGGGCGGCCTCGACGTGGTGCCGTCGCACTTCAGCGAGGTGCCCTTGCTCCTGCGCCACCTCGACCAGGTCGTCGTGGTGGCGGCCTGCTCGCCGCCGGACCGGCACGGCTACGTGAGCCTCGGCACGAACAGCGACTACGTGGCCCCGTTCATCGGACGGGTGCCGTTCTTCGTCGAGGCCACGCCGCACATGCCCCGGACGATGGGCCGCAACAGCATCCACCTCTCCCAGGTGGCGGGCTGGTGCGAGTCCGACCGGCCGCTCGTGGAGATCGAGCCGAGCGAGCCCGACGACGTCGACCGGCAGATCGCGGCCCACGTGGCCGAGCGGATCGAGGACCGGGCCTGCATCCAGGCCGGGATCGGCTCGATCCCCAACACCGTGCTCGGCGCGCTCATGGACCGGCGCGACCTCGGGCTCCACACCGAGCTCATGTCCGACGGGATGGTGGACCTCATCGAGGCCGGCGTGGCCACCGGGGTCTACAAGGTGCGGCGCCCCGGCAAGGCGGTCACCACCTTCGCCCTCGGCAGCCGCCGCCTCTACGACTTCCTCGACGAGAACCCGGCCGTCGAGCTGCTGCCGGTCGACTGGGTGAACAACCCCCGCACGATCGCCCAGGAGCGGCAGTTCGTGTCGATCAACGCCACCGTGGAGGTGGACTTCCTGGGGCAGGCGGCGTCGGAGATGATCGGCGGGCACCTGTGGTCGGGCTCGGGCGGCCAGGCCGACTTCGCCCGCGGCACCCTCTACTCCCCCGGCGGTCAGGGGTTCCTCGTCCTGCCGTCCACGGCCAAGGGCGGGACGGTGTCGCGCATCGTGCCCCGCCTCAGCCACGGCCAGGCGGTGACCACGCTGAAGAACACCGTCGACAAGGTCGTCACCGAGTACGGGGTGGCGGAGCTGCGGGGCCGGTCCGTGCGGGAGCGGACGCGAGCCCTGGTCGCCATCGCCCACCCGGCGTTCCGCGAGGAGCTGGAGCGGGAGGCCCGAGCGCTCGGGTGGTGGTGACCGCCCGCCCCGGCCCGACCGCGGTCAGGGCCGCAGGACGGTGCCGTCCTCGTCGAGGCAGCCGGCGGCGGGGGTGGTCTCGTCGGGCCCGCCGGGCGGGCAGCGCTCCAGGGTGCGCGAGGTCGTGGACGGGGCGTCGGGGTCCACCGGGATCACGTCGGGGTCCTGGTCCTGCCCGCAGCCGCTGACCGCGACGCCGATCGCGAGGGCGGCGAGCAGGTGCCGCCACCGCCTCACGTGAGGACGGACCGGAGGGCCCCGCTGGCCAGGCCCACGGCGTGGCGAGCGTCGTCCAGCATCGAGGTCATCGCGAAGAACCCGTGGATCTGGCCGTCGTAGCGGACGTGGCGGGTGGGTACGCCCGCCTCCTCGAGGCGTCGGGCGTAGGCCTCGCCCTCGTCGCGGAGCGGGTCGTACTCGGCGGTGATCACGAGCGCCGGCGGCAGGCCGGAGAGGTCCTCGGCCCGCAGCGGCGAGACGGCGGCGTCGGTGGGGTCCTGGTCGCCGAGGTAGTGGTCCCGGAACCAGAGCATCGTCTTCTTGGTGAGGAAGTAGCCCTCGGCGTTCTCGTCGATCGACGGGTGGCTGAGGGTCAGGTCGGTGACCGGGTAGACGAGCAGCTGGAAGTCGATGTCGGGGCCGAACTCGCGCAGCGTGCGCTGGCACAGCGAGGCGGCGAGGTGCCCGCCGGCCGAGTCGCCGCCCACGGCCACCCGGCTCACGTCGGCGCCGAGCAGCTCGCCGTTCTCGGCCGTCCAGGCGAGGGCGGCGGCGCAGTCGTCGAGGGCGGCCGGGCAGCGGTGCTCGGGGGCGAGGCGGTAGTCGACGGACACGACGACGGCGCCGCTGCCGTTGGCCAGGTGCCGACAGGTGGCGTCGGCGGTGTCGAGGTCGCCGATCACCCAGCCGCCGCCGTGGAACCACAGCAGCACGCCGTGGTTGGCGCCCACCGCCTCCTCCGGCGTGTACACCCGCACCGGCAGGTCGCCGGCCTCCGTGGGCAGCAGCCGGTCGTCGACCCGCTGGACCTCGGGGCCCTGCTCCATCGTGGTGATGGCCCGGTACATCTCCCGGGCCTCCGGCGGGGAGAGCTCGGAGGGGTCCGGGCCGCCCATCTGGGCCATGGCGTCGAGGATCGTCTGCACCTGCGGATGGACGGGCACGCTTCCCCCTGTGTTCTCGGGTCCCTCGGCGGAGCGTACCCTCCGCCCGGATCAGCTTCGGCCGTAGAACACCCGCTCGACGACGCGCCGGGCCCGGCGGGTGCGGCGGCGGTACTCCTCGCGCAGCTCGGGCACGGTCATCCCGAGGGACCGGGCGAGGGGGAGGATCTGCTCGGGGCGGATCGGCAGCGAGTCGCCCGGGCCGGCCACGAGGAACGAGCGGTTCCGGGTGGCCTCGCAGAAGCGGTAGGCGGCCTCGAGGACCTCGGCGTCGTCGGGCTCGAGGTGGCCGGCCTCGCGCAGCGCCCGCAGGCTCTCGATCGTCGCCGCCCCGGGCACGCGGTGCTGGAGCTGGAGCAGCTGCACGGTGAACTCGACGTCGGACAGCGAGCCCGGCCCGAGCTTCAGGTGGAACTGCGGGTCCTCTCCCCGCCCGATCCGCTCGTGCTCGATCCGGGCCTTCATCCGGCGGACCTCGCGGGCGCTCTCCTCGGTGAAGGGCCGGGACCAGATCGCGTCGGCGACGACGTCGGCGAGCGCCTCCCCGAGCCGACGATCGCCGGCCACCGGCCGCAGCCGGAGGTAGGCCTGCCGCTCCCAGGTGGACGCCCACCGCCCCAGGTAGGCGTGCCAGGCCTGGAGGCTGCGGGCGAGCGGGCCGTTGCGGCCCTCGGGGCGCAGGGTGGTGTCGACGGCCCAGATCCGGTTGGCCGGGGTGCCGCCGTCGACGAAGCGCACGAGCGCGGTGGCGACGCGGTCCGCCTCGGCAGAGGCGGCCGCATCCCGGCCGTCGAACGCGAAGACGAGGTCGAGGTCGCTGGCGTAGCCGAGCTCGGCACCCCCGTACCGGCCGAGCGCGAGCACCGCGAAGGGCACCTGGGGCTCGAGCGTGGCCAGCGCCGCTTCGAGGGCGGCGTCGGCCAGGGCGCTCAGGCCGGCGCCGACGTCCTCGACGTCAGCCATGCCGAACACGTCGCGGGCGGCGATGCCGAGCAGGTGGCGCTGCTGCCATCGCCGCAGGGCTCGCTGGCGGTCCTCGGGGTCGGTGCGCCAGCTGATCGCCGAGGTGGCGCTCTCCACGAGCTCGTCGAGCGAGCGGGTCTGCAGGCGGGACTCGTCGGCCAGGCGCTCGACGAGGTCGGGGTTGGCCAGGAGGATGTCGCCCAGCTGGCGGCTCGTGCCGAGGAGGATCGCGAGCTGGCGAGCCACCTCCGGCGAGTCCCGGAACGTGGCGGCCAGCTGGCCGGTTCGCTGCCGACCCGACGCGAGGCGGCGCAGCCCGAGGAGCCCGAGATCCGGGTCGGGCGAGCTCGACAGCCAGTCGAGGATGAGCGGCAGCAGCTGCTGCATCATCCGGGAGGAGCGGGTGAGTCCCCGGGTGAGCTCGACGACGGCCTGGCGGGTGCGCTCGACGTCGGTGAAGCCGAAGGCGGCGAGCCGGTCGGCCGCCGCGTCGGGCCGCAGCGGGCCGGCGCCCGACAGCGAGTCGAGCAGGGGGCGGAACCAGAGGCGCTCGTAGACGGCCCGGACCTGGCGGCGGTGGGCCCCGAGGTCGCGGTCGAAGAGCTCGGTCGCACCGCCGGTGGGGTCGCCCCGGTAGCCGAGGACGCGGGCGAGGTGCCGGCGCTCGGCCCGGTCGGCGGGCACGAGGTGGGTCTGGCGGCCGTCCCGCAGCTGCAGCGCGTGCTCGACGCGGCGCAGCAGGCGGTAGCTCTCGAGCAGGGCGGTCGCGTCGGCCTCGTCGACGTAGCCGTCCCGGCCGAGCACGGTGAGCGCCGCCGTGGTGCTCGGCGACCGGAGGTCGGCGTCGACCGGCCCGTGCACGAGCTGGAGGAGCTGGGCGGCGAACTCGACGTCGCGGATGCCGCCGGGGCCCCGCTTCACCTCCCGGTCGGCCACGCCCCGCTTGCGGACCTCCTCCTCGGCTCGGAGCTTGAGGGCCCGCAGGGAGCGCAGCTCCTCGGGCCCGAGGGGCCGGCCCCACACGACCTGCGCCGCCGCCGACGCCCAGCGGCCGGCGAGGGCGCCGTCACCCGCCACCGGCTGGGCCCGCAGCAGCGCCTGGCGCTCCCAGGGCTGGGCCCACCGCTCCCAGTACGCGACGTAGCCGTCGAGGCTGCGCACGAGGGCGCCGTCGCGGCCCTCGGGGCGCAGATCCGGGTCCACCCGGAAGCAGCGGCCGGCCAGCTCCAGCACCTGGCGCCCGGCCCGCTCGAGTCGGCGGGGGTCGCCCTCGCCGACGAGGAGGATGTCGACGTCGCTGGCGTAGTTGAGCTCGTCGCCGCTCAGCTTCCCCATGCCGACGACGACGAGGTGCTCACCGGGCTCGAGCACCGTGGCCGCCACCTGGTCGTGCACGAGTCGCAGCACCAGCCGGGCGGCTGCGCTCAGCGACGCGGTCGTGGTGGCGAGCGGGACCTCGCCGGCCAGGTCCCGGGCCGCGATGCGCAGCACCTCGCGGCGGAACCACCCCTGGACGCCGTCGACCTCCGGCGCCGGCTCCGGGCCGCTGGGCGCCCCGACGACGACCGCGAGCGCGCCGGGGTCGGACACGAGCAGCTCGGTGAGCGAGCGGCTGGCGGCGACGACCGCGACGAGCCGGGCCCACGCCTCGTCGGCGTCGACCCGGTCGAGGAGGTCGGGGAGGCGCTCGGCGATCCGGTCGAGCGCGGTGCGGGCGGCGTCGGGCGCGGCGCACCGCTCGACCAGGTCCACCGCGGCAGCCGGCAGCACGAGCATGCCCGCAGTCTCGCGGCTGCGGCGCCCGGGGCGGATCGGCCGGCCCGGGTGCACGCCTACGCTTCCGGCATGGCTCGCATCCGCATCGCCCTCTGCCAGCTGAACCCCGTGGTGGGCGATCTCGCGGGCAACGTCGCGAAGGTGCTCGCCGCCTACGAGGAGGCGGAGGCCGCCGGCTGCGACCTGGCCGCGTTCCCCGAGCTGATGCTGACCGGCTACCCGCCCGAGGACCTGCTGCTGCGTCCCCGGTTCGTCGAGGAGAACCTCGCCGCCCTCGCCGAGGTGGCGGGCCGCACCGGGCGCTGCGCGGCGGTCGTCGGGTTCGTCGACCGGGGCCGCGACCTCTACAACGCGGCGGCCGTGTGCGCCCACGGCCAGGTGGTGGGCCGCTACCACAAGCGCCAGCTGCCGAACTACGCGGTCTTCGACGAGCAGCGGTACTTCGCGCCGGGCCGCGAGCGGCCGCAGCTGTTCGACATCGCCGGGGTGAAGGTCGGCCTCGCCGTGTGCGAGGACGTGTGGAGCCCCGAGGGCCCGATCGCCGAGCAGTCCGCTGGCGGCGCCGAGCTGGTCGTCATCCTCAACGGCTCGCCGTACCACCGGGGCCGGCACACCGAGCGCGAGCGCCTCGTCGCCACCCGGGCCGAGGACGCCCACTGCCACATCGCCTACGTGAACATGGTCGGCGGCCAGGACGAGCTGATCTTCGACGGCACCTCGTTCGTGGTCGACGACCGCGGCGACCTGCTGGCCCGGTCCCCGCAGCTCGTCGAGCACGTGCAGGTCGTCGACCTCGACATCCCGCCGGTGTTCCGCACCCGGCTCCTCGACCCCCGGGGCCGCGACACGGCCCCGCCGCTGCCGGTGGTGCCGGTGACCGAGCCGGTCGCCGAGCACGCCGGCGAGCGCCGCAGCCCGGAGGTGGCGCCCCTCCTCGACCCCGTCGCCGAGGTGTACGACGCGCTCGTGCTCGCCACCCGCGACTACCTCCACAAGAACGGCTTCACCGACGCGGTCCTCGGCCTGTCCGGGGGCGTGGACTCCTCGCTCGTCGCGGTCATCGCCGCCGACGCGCTCGGCCCCGAGCACGTCCACGCCGTCTCGATGCCCAGCCGCTACTCCTCCGAGCACTCCGAGACCGACGCCGAGGCGCTGTGCCGCAACACCGGCATCGAGCTGCGGACGATCCCGATCGAGCCGGCCCACGCCGCCTTCTTGGAGATGCTCGCCCCGAGCTTCGAGGGCCTGCCCGAGGACCTCACCGAGGAGAACCTGCAGCCCCGCATCCGGGGGATGCTGCTCATGGCGCTCTCGAACAAGTTCCCGGGGTGGCTGGTGCTCACCACCGGCAACAAGAGCGAGGCCGCGGTCGGGTACTCCACGCTCTACGGGGACACCGCGGGCGGCTTCGCGGTCATCAAGGACGTGCCGAAGCTCCTCGTCTACGAGCTGTGCCGGATGCGCAACGAGCGGGCCGGGCGGGAGCTGATCCCCGAGTCGGTGCTCACCAAGCCGCCGTCGGCCGAGCTGCGGCCCGGTCAGCGCGACGACCAGTCGCTGCCGCCCTACGAGGTGCTCGACCCGCTCCTCGAGGCCTACGTGGAGCACGACCGCAGCCGGGCCGAGCTGATCGCCGACGGCTACGCGCCCGAGCTGGTCGACAAGGTGGCCCGCCTCGTCGACGTGTCCGAGTACAAGCGACGGCAGAACCCGCCCGGACCTCGCATCACGTCGAAGGCCTTCGGCAAGGATCGCCGCATGCCGATCACCAACGGGTACCGGGGATGACCGCCGCCGACACCGCCGTGCTGCTCGTGTCGTGCCCGGACCGCCCGGGCATCGTCGCCGCCGTCACCACGTTCCTCGCCGAGCGCGGCGCCAACGTCATCGACCTCCAGCAGCACACCGACCACACCGACGGTGCGTTCTTCCAGCGCATCGAGCTCGAGCTGGCCGGCGTCGACCGCAGCCGCGAGCAGCTCGCCGCGGAGCTCGCGCCGATCGCCGAGCGCTACTCGATGACCTGGTCGCTGCGCTTCCCCGACGAGCGGCTGCGGATGGCCATCCTGGCGTCGAAGGAGCCCCACTGCCTCCAGGACCTGCTCTCCCGGTGGCGGACCGGCGAGCTGCCCGTGGACGTCACCTCGGTGATCAGCAACCACCCCGACCACGAGGCCCTCGCCCGCTGGTTCGACGTGCCCTACCACCACCTCCCGATCGGCGAGGAGGGGCGCGAGGCGCAGGAGCGGCGGGTCGTCGAGGTGCTGCGGGCCGATCGGGTCGACCTCGTCGTGCTCGCCCGGTACATGCAGATCCTGTCGCCGGCGATGTGCGCCGAGTGGACGAACCGGATCATCAACATCCACCACTCGTTCCTGCCCGCCTTCCAGGGCGCCCGGCCCTACCACCAGGCCCACGAGCGAGGCGTGAAGCTCATCGGCGTCACCGCCCACTACGCCACCGCCGAGCTCGACGACGGCCCGATCATCGACCAGGACGTGATCCGGGTGAGCCACCGCGACGACGTGGCTGACCTGCGCCGCAAGGGCCGCGACCTCGAGGTGACCGTGCTCGCCCGGGCGGTGCGGGCCCACGTCAGCCACCGGGTGCTCGTCTACGGACGGCGCACCGTCGTGTTCGACTGATGCCCGCCCCCTTCCTTGACCCGCGGGTCAGCCCGCGGGATGCTGCCCGGTGACGATCGCTGAACGGGGGTGGCCGCGACCGGTCGCCCCCACCGTCCGGACCAGGGGGATGCGTGGCTGACCCGAAGAGGCCGAGGGCGCCGTTCGCCCCGTGGGACCGCCGGGAGCTCCCGGGGAGCTTCACGGTGGAGGAGACGGCGCGGCGCGTCGGGCACTACAAGTGGATCGAGATGCGCCTGTTCGAGGCGCTCGGCGGCTGGGTGGCCACCGTGCCCGAGCTCGACGTGAAGCTGCGGCTCGGCACGCACTGCTACCACCACGCCTGGCACGCCGACCTCTGGCACAAGCGCCTGCCCGAGCTCCGGGAGATGGACCCGGACCGGCTGACGGTGCCGCCGAACGACGAGCTCGTCGCCTTCGTCGACAGGCTCACCGAGCCCGAGGCGCCCGAGCTGACGATCGAGAAGCTCGTCGGGGTCTACCGGGTGCTGCTGCCGGCGAAGATCGCCGCGTACACGTACCACCTGAACAACACGTCGCGGATCACGGACGCGCCCACGATCCGGTACCTGGGCTTCATCCTCCAGGACGAGATCGAGGACTGGCGCGACGGCGAGATGCTCCTCCAGTCGCTCATCGAGACCGAAGAGGAGCTGCGCCGCGCCGTCGACCGCCAGGCCGAGCTGCAGGCGCTGCTGCTGGCCGCCGGGGGGATCGCGGGACCGGGCTCGATCGGCGAGCCCTACGTCAGCGAGGAGGAGCAGCACGCATGAGGAAGACCCTCCCCGTCGAGGACCTGGCCCGGGACGAGCGGTTCGTGCGGGTGCCGTTCACCGCCCGGATGGACGACCCCCGCTCCGCCCGGCGGGAGGAGGCGCCCGGCAAGGGCCGCCGGGGTCCCGGCCGACTCACGCCGGAGCGCCCGGACGCGCCCGACGCCGCCCGGTCCCTGATGCACGGCATCTTCATGGGCGAGATCCAGGCCCTGGAGGGCGCCGGCCGGACCTGCTGGGACTTCGAGGTCGGCAAGGGCACCGGCGAGGGCACGCCCGAGGTGCCCTTCGAGCTGAAGCTCGACATGGCCCGGCAGTGCTGGGACGAGGCCCGCCACTGCGAGATCTCGGCCAAGCTCAGCGAGCACATGGGCACCGAGATCGGCGAGTTCGCGGAGAACACCTTCCTCTACGAGGCGGCCTGCAACCCCGATCCGGTGCTGCGCCTCACCGGCGTGAACCGCGCCCTCGAGGGGCTGGCCATCGACGTGTTCAACACGATGCGCGAGTTCGGGGAGATCGCCGGCGACCCGGTCCTCGAGTTCTGCGAGGACTGGATGCTCGCCGACGAGGTCACCCACGTGAAGATGGGCTCGGACTGGCTGCGCCGGCTCACCGCCGACGACAAGGCGCGCCAGCAGCGGGCCCTCGAGTTCCAGCGGGTGGTCGACAAGCTGTTCTCGCTCGGCGGGTTCCGGGGCGACGAGGAGGACAGCCCGGTGCGGCTGGCCCGCCGCTTCCGGGAGCTGGCCGGCTTCGAGGACGAGGAGATGGAGACCCTCGCCGAGGTGGCCCGCGAGGCCCGCGCCGAGCTCGAGGCCCGGGTGGAGGCCAACCGCGCCGCGGTGCAGGGGTAGGCCCGGTGCCCGTCTCGGTCCGGCCCGAGCGGTTCTCGATGGTGCACTTCGACGCCGCCGAGATCGGCGCCCTCGTCGAGCGGCTCGTCGAGGACGTCGGCCTGCCGCCGGCGCTCGACGTCGTCGTCGACGTCGACGAGACCACCCCGCTCGGGCGGTCCGTGATCGCCTCGATCGATCCGGTGGAGCTGCAGGTCGAGTCCGGGGCGCTCGAGGACCCGAAGCGACCGCGCCAGCTCGATCCCGTCGGCGCCGCGGACGTGCTCGGCCGGCTGCTCCTCGCCGTGCGCGACCGTCGGGACCCGGCCTTCGGGGACCCGCCGCCCGAGGCGGAGCTTCCCCTGCCCCACGCCGTCGCGTGGCAGGTGTACTGCGTTGGCCGGCTCAGCCGCCTCGGCTACCGCACCCAGCCCGCCCGGCGGCGCTACCAGTTCCGCAACCGCCACGGGTTCACCGACGTGGCCGACGCCGTCTTCGACGAGCTCTGGGCCGCCGAGGGGCTCACCTGGGCCGACCTCGTCGCCGCCTCCGACCGGGCCCGGGCCGCGCTGCCCGCCTGAGCGGGGGCGGGTGCGCGACCCGCCCGCTCCAGGGTCCGCGGGCCCCGCCGCCGGGGCTACTCGCGCTGAGCGGGCGCCTGGGCGCCCTTGCCCGTGCCGGCCCCCTTGGGGTTGCTCGGCGGCGTGGCGCCCTGGCCGTTGCTGGTCCCGCCGTTGCTGGTCCCGCCGTTGCTGGTCCCGCCGTTGCTGGTCCCGCCGTTGTTGGTGCCGCCGTTGTTCGTGCTGCCCGACGCGCCGCTGCCCCTGCCGCGGTTGGTGCCACCCTCGTTGGTGCCGCCGTTGGGGTTGCTGGCCGGGCTGGTGCCCTGGCCGTTGCTGGTCCCGCCGTTGTTCGTGCCGCCGTTGTTCGTGCCGCCGTTGTTCGTGCCGCCGTTGTTCGTGCCGCCGTTGTTGGTCCCCCCGTTCGGGTTGCTCGGCGGGGTGCCACCGTGATCGGGACCGCTCCTCCCGCCGTTCGCGCTGCTCGGCGGGGTGGCGGGCGTGGCGGGCTCGCCGGGGCCGCCGGGATCGGCCGGCGTGGCGCCCTGCCCGTTGCGGCCGACCGGCTCGTCGGCGGGCCCTCGCTCGCCCGGCGTCGCGCCGCCCGCATCCGACGGGTCCGAGGTCTCGGCGCCGCCGTCCTCGGCGCCACCGGCGGGGCCGCGGCCACGCTCGCCGGCGTCCTCGGGACGGCCGCCGACGTCATCAGCGCGGGAGGCGCCGCGCTCGTCGGAGCGGGGCACGTCCACGCCGAAGAGGCCCGCGGTCGAGGAGACGACGTCCTGCAGCCGGGTCGGGAGCCGGTTCTGCGCGGCGCCGATGCCCACGAGGGCCAGCACCGCGACGGCGGCAGCCGCCGCGAGGACGAGGGAGCGCCGAGCCGAGCGGACCGCCGCGACCGGGGTGGCCGACGCGGATGCAGACGCGCCTGCGAGCTGCGCCCGCAGGGCCTCGCTCATCGGCGGGACGGGCTCGCGCTGGGCGCGCTCGCGCAGGGCCCTGGCGAACCGGGCGACGGGGACGAGCTCGGGCGGGAGGTCGGCGGTGGCCCCCACCAAGGCGGCCTCCACCACGTCATCGGCGAGCTCGAACCGGGCACCCATGTCACCAGTGCCATCGTCCTGGTCCGCCGCCGGGATACGGGCGACGTCGGGGCGGTCCACGTGCTCCTGGTCAGTCATGCTCGATCCGCTCCCGCTCGATGCGACGGCGCAGCGTGGCGAGCGCCCGGTGCTGCAGCGACTTCACGGCGCCGGGCTGCTTCCCGAGCGCCTCGGCCACCGCGTCGATGGACAGGTCGGCGACGATCCGCAGCAGGACGACCGCCCGCTGATCGGGGGACAGCGACCCGAGCAGCGCCTGGAGGTCCTGGTCGCTGAGCGCCTCGAGCGCGTCGAGCTCGGCGTCGCCGACGAGCGCCGTCTCCTCGACCTCCCGCTCGGCGACCACCGGACGACGGCTCGCGGCGCGGCGCTCGTCGACCATGCGGTGGTGGGCGATCGTGAACACCCAGGACCGGAAGGCCGTGCCGTCCCCGGAGAACCGTCCCAGGTTGCGGTGGACCTGGGCCATCACCTCGTTGGTGAGGGACTCCACGTCGCCCACGCCGTTCAGGCGGAGGTAGGCGGCGATGGTGGGCGCCAGCTCCCGGTAGAGGCGCTCGAAGGCGAGGACGGACCCGTGCTGCGCGGCGTGCACCACCTCCGTGAGGTCGGCGGGCTGCTCGCGGGGCGTCACGTGAGGTCGTGGGCGCTGATCGGCTCGAGCAGGTCGATCCGGGGCGGCCCGGTCAGGAGGCCACGGCAGGCCTCGGCCATCTCCACCATCTCGGGGGAGTCGAAGTGCCGCCGCTGGGCCTCCAGGCTCTCCCACTTCTGGATCACCACGAAGCGGTCGGGCACCGTCGACGACAGCGCCAGGTCGATGTTGCGGCAGCCGTCGTGGCCGCGGCTCAGCACCACGTACCGAGCGAGCACCGCCTGCAGCCGCTCGGGATCGGCGGCGTCGAGCTCCATCGTGACCATCACCAGCTCCACGTCGGCGCCGCCTCGCTCCGCCACCGGCACAGGCTACGCCCCCGCGCCACGAGCGCGCCGGTCGAGGTGTCACGAGCAGGACGAACCGGACAGGCGTCGAACCAGGGTCGAGCACCGGGGTTGGCGACCTTGACCGACTCGGTATCGTAGGTCCGTACCCCCGCTGGGCGGGGCCTCGTGCCGGCTCCCGGGGTTGTGGCAGAGGCTCGAACACCACACGACGAGAAGAAGGTTCCACCTGTGGCCAAGGAGCGCGTCGAGCGCGACGAGGAAGACCTCGTACGTCTCTACCTCACCGACATCGGCCAGTACCCGCTGCTGACCAAGGACGATGAGGTCCGCCTCGCGCAGGCGATCGAGGCCGGCAACGAAGCGCGTGCCGAGCTCGAAGCGGCCGGCAAGGACCTCACGCCGGCTCGCAAGCGGGAGCTGCGCCGCATCGCCCGCGAGGGCGAGATGGCCGAGCGCACGTTCGTGCAGTCGAACCTGCGGCTCGTCGTCTCGATCGCGAAGAAGTACCAGGCCTCCGGCCTGCCGCTGCTGGACCTGATCCAGGAGGGCAACCTGGGCCTGATGCATGCCGTCGAGAAGTTCGACTGGCGCAAGGGCTTCAAGTTCTCCACGTACGCGACGTGGTGGATCCGCCAGGCGATCACCCGCGGCATCGCCAACACCGGCCGCACGATCCGCCTCCCCGTCCACGCTGGCGACACGCTGGCCCGCCTGCAGAAGGCCCGGGCCCGGCTCGAGCTGAAGCTCGGCCGCCCGGCCACCCTCGCCGAGCTCTCCGCCGAGGTGGAGATGCCCGAGGACAAGGTCACCGAGGCGCTGCGCTTCGCCGCCGAGCCCCTCTCGCTCAGCGAGCCGCTGCGCGAGGACGGCGACGCCGAGCTGGGCGACGTGGTCGAGGACCGCTCGGCCGAGTCCCCCTTCGAGGTGGCGGCCACGGCGCTGCTGCCCGACGAGATCAACCGGCTCCTCGCCCCGCTCGACGACCGCGAGCGCGAGATCCTGAAGCTGCGCTTCGGCCTCGACCGCGGCGAGCCCCGCACCCTCGAAGAGGTGGGCGAGCACTTCAACCTCACCCGCGAGCGCATCCGCCAGATCGAGGCCCGGGCGATGTCGAAGCTCCGGCACCCGAGCAGCGACACCGGCGCCCGCGACCTGCTCGCCGTCTAGGCCACCCGGCGTCGCGCCCGGCGGGGCGCCAGCGCGAAGCGGCCCGAGCGATGGCTAGGCTCGCGCCCCATGAAGAAGCTCCTCCTGCTCATCGTCTTCGCCGCGCTCGCCACCGTCGCCGCCAAGAAGGTCCGCACCCTCTGATCCAGCCGTGAGGACCGGGCCGCCGCGGCCCGGTCGGCTTCGGCGGCGCGCCGCCACAGCCACCAGGCGCCGGCCGCCGCCCCCAGCGCGAGGACCCCGCCGCCCACCGCGGCGTGCGCAGGCGCGGGCATCGGCACCCGCTCGCGCAGCGGCACCTCGTGGCGCCACCGCTCGATCTGCCAGCCCCGGGCACGGGCCACCCGGGCCAGCTCGCGGTCGGGGTTGACCGCCACCGCGTGCCCAACCGCCGAGAGCATCGGCACGTCGGTGGCCGAGTCCGAGTACGCCCAGCTCTGCTCGAGGTCGAGCCCGTCGCGCTCGGCCACCTCCCGGATGGCGGCCACCTTCTCCTCGCCGTACACGTAGCGCTCCGTGCGCCCCGAGTAGCGGCCGTGCTCGTCGAGCTCGGCGCGGGTGGCGATGGCCTCGTCCACGCCGAGGAGCTGCGCGATCGGCGCCACCACCTCCTCCGGCGACGCCGACACGATGAACACCTTGTGGCCCCAGGCCTGGTGCTGGCGGATCCGCTCCAGGGCCTCGTCGAAGACGATCGGCTCGATCGTGTCGGCCAGGGACTCGCGCACGATCGCCGCGATCTGGTTCTGGTCCCAGCCCCTCGTGAGCCGCAGGACGGTCTCCCGCAGCTTCTCGAGCTTCTCGGGGCTGGCCCCGAACTGGGCGTAGAGGATCTGCCCCCAGGCGGCGCGGAGCATCATCCGCCGGCTCAGCATCCCGGCCCGGTGCAGGGGGCCGCTGAACGCGACCATCGACGCCTTCGAGATGACCGTCTTGTCGAGGTCGAAGAAGGCGGCCGCTCGGCCAGCGGAGGAGGCCACGGAGGCGAGGGTAGCGGCCGGCCGGCGACCGCGACCGACGTCCGAACCGGCCCTTGTCCGCCCCCGACGAGACCCCTACCGTGGCCGGCACGCCGCCGATCACCGGGTCGGGCGGCCACTTCCCCCGATGACCCGCCTGCCGCGGCCCACGGCCGCGCCGTGCCATCGGAGGCTCCATGCTCGTCGCCTGCTGGTCGGCGAAGGGTGGTTCGGGCACCACCGTCGTCGCGTCGTCCCTCGCCGTCCTGCTCGCCCGACGCGACCCGCTCGGCTCGCTGCTCGTCGACGTCGCCGGCGACGTCCCCACCGCGCTCGGGGTGGCCGACCCCGACGGCCCGGGCCTCGCCGGCTGGCTGGCCGCCGGCCCGGGCGTGCCCGCCGACGGGCTCCACCGGCTCGAGCAGCCGGTCGAGCACGGCCTGGCCCTGCTCCCCCGCGGCGGCGGCCCGCTCGACCCCTCCCGGGCCGACGCGCTCGCCGCGCTCCTCGCGGCCGACGCCCGGCCCGTCGTCGTGGACTGCGGCACCCTCCAGGAGGAGGTGGGCCGCACCCTCGCCGCGGGCGCCACCCGGTCGGTGCTCGTCACCCGGCCGTGCTTCCTCGCCCTGCGCCGCGCGCTGGCCGCGCCGCTGCGCCCCTCCGAGGTGGTGCTGCTGGCCGAGCCCGGCCGGGCGCTCGGCCCCGCCGACCTCGAGGAGTGCCTCGGCGTCCCGGTCACCGCTGAGGTGGCCGTGGACCCCGCCGTCGCACGCGCCGTCGACGCGGGTCTGCTCGCCACCCGCCTGCCCCGCCGCCTCAGCCGGGACCTGGCCCGTGCTGCCTGAGCGGCTCCGCCCGCTCGTCGACGCGGTGCACGCCGCCGTCGTGGCCGACGCCGCGGCGCCCGCCGACCGGGCCCAGGTGGAGGCCGCCGTCCGCGCCGCCGACCCGCTGCTCGAGGCCGCTGCCGTCGACCGGGTCGTGGCCGCGGTGGCCGCCCGGGTCAGCGGGCTCGGGCCCCTCGAGCCGCTGCTCGCCGAGCCGGCGGTCACGGAGGTGATGGTGAACGGCCCCGGTCCGGTCTGGGTCGAGCGGCTCGGCTCCCTCGAGCGCACCGAGGTCACCGTGTCCGGGCGCGACGTCGAGCTGCTCGTCGAGCGGATCCTCGGCCCGCTCGGGCTGCGAGCCGACCGGTCCAGCCCGATGGCCGACGCTCGCCTGGCCGACGGCTCGCGCGTCAACGTCGTCGTCCCGCCGCTGGCCGTCGACGGGCCGTGCGTGACGATCCGTCGCTTCGGGGCCCGGGCCGTGCCGCTCGAGGCGCTGTGCCCGCCCGGGGTGGCGCCGCTCCTGCGCTGGGCAGTGGGCGCGCGGGCCAACGTCGTCGTCAGCGGCGGGACCGGCGCAGGGAAGACCACCCTGCTCAACGCCCTCGGGGCGCAGCTGCCGGCCCGCGAGCGGATCGTCACCGTCGAGGACACGGCCGAGCTGCGCCTCCCCCACCCGCACGTCGTGCGCCTCGAGGCCCGCCCGCCCAGCGCCGAGGGGTCGGGTGCGGTCACGCTGCGCCAGCTCGTGCGCAACGCCCTGCGCATGCGGCCCGACCGCATCGTCGTCGGCGAGGTCCGGGGTCCGGAGGCCCTCGACATGCTCTGGGCGATGAACACCGGCCACGAGGGGTCGCTGTCCACCTGCCACGCCAACTCGCCCCTCGACGCCCTGCGCCGCCTCGAGCTCATGGTGCTCGGCGCGGGCCTCGACCTGCCCCTCGCCGCGGTCCGCGACCAGCTGACCTCGGCCGTCGACCTCGTCGTGCAGGTGGCCCGCCTGGCCGACGGCACCCGGCGGGTCGTCGCAGTGGCCGAGGTGGTCGACCCGCCCCGTCGCGACCACCGGGTCCGGGTCCTCGCCGGCCCCGACGGGCTGCACGACCTGCCGGTCCGCCCCGCCCGCGCCCCCGGCGCGCCGGCGCCGTCGCCCGCGTGGTGCCGGTGATCGGCGTCGCCGCCGCCGCGGCGGTGATCGCCCTCGCGGCGGCGGTGCGCCCGGCGCCGGCCCGGACGCTCCTGCCGGACGCCGGGCTGCGCCCCCGTGCCGTCGCCGTCCCGGGACCGGTCGCCGCGCTCGCCGCCGAGGTCGGCTGGGACCCCGAGGCGCTGCGCCGCTGGCCCGCGGTCCGGGCTGCGGCGGGTGGCGCGCTGGTCGCCGTCGTGCTCCTCGTCGGGGCCCTCCCGGCGGCGGCGCTCGCAGCGCTCGTGGTGGCGGCGGCCCCGGCCGCCCGCCCCTGGCTGCGCACGCGCCGCCGGGCCCGGCGCGACGCGCAGCTCCCAGCATGGCTCGAACGGCTGGCCGCGGGGCTGCGGGCCGGCCTGTCGCTGCCCGGCGCCCTCTCGGCGAGCGCCACCAGCGCCGGCTGGCCGCTCCGGCAGGACCTCGACCGGCTCCTCGCCCAGGTCGACGCCGGCGTCGGGGTCGAGGAGGCGCTCGCCCGCTGGCGCACCCACCCTGACGCCTCCCGCTCGGTGGCGCTCGCCTGCGCCGCGCTCGAGCTGGGCGCCGGCGCGGGCGGCTCGGTGGCCCGCGCCGTGGACCGGGTGGCGGCCACCCTGCGCGACCGGTTGGAGGCCCAGGCCGAGGCCCGCGCCCTCGGCACCCAGGCCCGCACGTCCGCCGCCCTCCTGTCGATCGCCCCCGTGGGGTTCACCGCGGCGCTGGCCAGCGTCGAGCCCCGGGTCGTGCGGGTGCTGCTCACCACCCCCGTGGGCTGGGCCTGCCTCCTCGGGGGCCTCGCCCTCGAGGCCCTCGGGGCGGCGTGGATGGCGCGCATCGTCCGGAGCGCGACGTGAGCGCGGCCCTCGGCCTGGCCGGGGCCGCGGTCGTCGTCGCCGCCGCCGCTCGCCGGGCGCCGGTCGGACGGCGACCGCTCCCCCGCCCGGCCCCGCCGGCCGCCCCGGGACGGGGGGCGCTCGACCGGCTGGGCGCACCCCTCGCTCGACGGCTCGGCGTGCCCACCACCGCGGGCACCGCCCGCCTGCTCGCGGCGGGGCTGCTCGGGGGCCTGGTCCTCGTCCCGCTCGCCGCCCCGGTGGGCGTCGCCCTGCCGGCCGGCGCGGCCGTCCGGGCCGTCCTGCAGGCCCGCCGCCGGCGCCGCGACGCGGACCGAGCGGTCCTGCAGACCCTGCCCGACGCCGTGGACCTCCTCCTGCTCGCCACGGTGGCCGGCACCGGGCTGGCGCTCGCCCAGGGCGCCGTGGCCGCCAAGGTGCCCGGCCCCGTCGGGGTGGCGCTTCGTCGGGCCGAGGACCTCGCCAGCCGGGGCACCCCCCGGGCCGACGCCCTCGTCGCATCGCTCGGCCCGCTCGGCGAGCGGGCCGCCGCCCTCGGCCACGTCCTCGCCGACCACCTCCGCTACGGCACCCCGCTGGCTCCGGAGCTCGACCGCCTCGGGCTCGAGCTGCGCCTCCACCGGCGCCGACGTGCCGAGGAGGAGGCCCGCCGGGTCCCCGTCCGCCTGCTCGCCCCGCTCGTCGCCTGCACCCTCCCCGCGTTCGCCGTGCTCACGGTCGTCCCGCTGCTCGTTGCATCGCTGCAGCGCCTGCCCGCCTGACCCACGGCCCCCCTCGCCGGCCCCGCCGGCCCCTCGGCCCTGCGGCCCGCCAGCGAGAACCCACCCCGAACGGAGGCCCCTGTGCTCCACGTCCTCATCGCCCTGCACGCCCTCGCCACCCGAGCGGCGGACCGAGCTCGGTCCCGCCTCACGGCGGACGACGGGCAGTCCACCGCCGAGTACGCGCTCGTGCTCCTCGGCGCTGCCACCGTGGCCGCCCTCCTCATCTCGTGGGCCGCCCGCTCCGGGCGGATCACCGGGCTGCTCAACTCGGTGCTCGACCAGGTCCTGTCGAGGGTCGGCTGATGACCCGGCGCGGGGCTGCTCCCCGGGCCGACGACCGTGGGCAGGCCAGCGTCGAGCTGGCCCTGCTCCTGCCCGTCGTCGTGGTCCTCGTGCTCGCCGTCGTCCAGGTGGGCCTCGTGGCGCGCGACGTCGTCCTCGTCGCGCACGCCGCCCGGGCGGCAGCCCGCGCCGCCGCCGTCGACCCCGATCCGGATGCCGCCGAGGCCGCCGCCCGCAGCGCGTCCGGTCTGGACGAGGACCGCCTGGCCGTGGCGGTGGCCGACCGCGGCGAGCCGGGCAGCCTCGTGCGCGTCACCGTCTCGTACCGCATCCCCACGTCGGTCCCCGTGGCCGGGGCGCTCGTCGGGGACCTGACCGTGGCGCGCCAGGTCACGATGCGCGTCGAGTCCGACTAGACCTCCGTCCGGTTCCACCCGATCTGCTGAGTTCGCGGCAAGGATTCCCCCTGTGCGCGCCGTGCGTGGAAGGATTGCCACCGATCACGGCGAACCCACCGAGGCGACACAGCCTCGTCGGCGTCGTCGTGCCACCAACGCTCATCGCACCAGCCAGCAACCACACCACGGGCAGAGCCCACCGGGAGGACACCGATGTTGAGGCGGACCGCTGCCATCCTGGCCACCACGGCCGTGCTCGTCCTGGGCTTCGCACCCGGGGCGAGCGCACAGGACCCGGGCCAGGGCGGCTCCTACGGCGCGGGGGCGTCAGCCCAGGCGCTCACGATCGAGATCGCCGGCCAGAGCCTGGCCGTCTCGCAGACGAGCGCCGGCGTGACCTCGCAGCCCCAGCCCACGGCGTCCGCCAACGGCGCCGCGCTCCTGCTGGCCGGGACCGCCGTCCCCGGCGAGGCCCCCGTGTCCGCCACCGAGGGCGAGAGCGTCGTGGACAGCACCTCCGCCTGCCCGATCGACCTCACCCCGCTCACCGAGGCCCTCGCCGGCACCGGGCTGGTCGTCGACGTCGCCTGCGTGACCACGAGCGCCGAGGTGACCGACGGGGCCCCGAGCGCGCGCTCGGAGTCCGGCGAGGTCGTGATCCGCCTGAGCGGCGTCGCCGACGGCCTCCTCGCCCCGGTCGTCGACGTCCTCACCACGCTCCTCGACGCGCTGCTGCCCACCACCGGCGACCTCGTCGACCAGCTGTGCGGCATCCTCGCCGCGGTCTGCGACCTCGTCGACGACACGCTCCAGATCAACATCCCCGAGCTCGTCGACGAGCTGATCGGCGACCTCCAGCAGCTCCCGAACGACGCCTTCGTCCTGGCCGAGGTGCTCGTCGCCCCCACGTTCAGCGAGGCCGCCGCCGACGCCGAGACCGTGGGCGCCTCCGCCGGCTCGGGGACCGTCACCATCAACCTCTTCCCCGGCCTGGCGTTCGTCGTCGACTCCCTGCTCGAGGACCTCGGCCTGCTCGAGGGCGACCCGGCCGGCGCCGGCCAGGGCCTCCTCAGCGTGCAGCTCGCGCCGTCGGCGGCCACCGTCCAGCGCGACGCCACCACCGGCGAGGTGACGGTCAACGGTGCGGCTGCCGAGCTCCTCACGATCGACGTCACCGACTCGCTCGGGATCCTGTCCCAGCTGCTCGGCGTGGACGTCCCGGAGCTCGTGGGCCAGCTGCTCGACACGCTCGACGACGCGCTGTGCGGCCCGCTCGGCGACCTGCTCTGCATCACCTTCGGCGAGAGCGTCGAGCTCACCGAGGAGCAGCTGGCCGCCCGCGGCTACGACTTCGGCCCCGGCACCGTCGGCGTCGCCACGACCGCCACGGACATCCAGCTGCTCGGCATCCTCTCCGAGCAGCTCGGGGCGCCGCTCCTGCGGATCGCCCTCTCCGAGTCCGACGCCGCCGCCAACGTGATCCCCGCCCAGGCGCCCGCGCCGCCCACGTCGGAGCCGCCGGCCGAGGCGCCGCCCGGTCCGCTGCCCCGCACGGGTGCGGAGTCGGGTCTGCCCGTCGCGATCGCCATGCTGGTCGTCGCCGGCCTCGGCGTGGCCCTGCTGCGCCGCACCCGGACCGTCTGAGCCCGATCCACCCACTGACCTGAGCCGGGGGTGGGGGTCGCCCCCATCCCCGGCGAACCATCTCCGAGCCCGCCCATGCCGCAGCTCATCGCCACCGCCCTCATCGTCGTGATGGTCGCCGCGCTGACGGTGTACGGCCCCGAGGCTCGCCCCCGCCGGGCCGCCCACCTGGCGCCCCCCGGGCCGATGCCGGTGCCGCCCGCCGGCACAGACCCCCTGAGCCGGCTGGCGGCCGGCCTGCGCACCCGCCGCTGGGCCCGGATGCTGCTCACCACCACGTCGATCGGCCTGCTCGTCGGGGCCGTCGCGGTCGTGGGCTACCCCTTCTACACGAACCTCCTCCAGGACCGGATCCAGTCTCGCCTGGACCGCCAGCTGGCCAGTCCCGAGCTGCGCGAGGCGTACCTGAACCGCGAGATCGCCGTCGGCGACAGCCTCACCCGCATCGTGATCCCCGAGATCGACGTGGACGTCGTGGTCGTGGAGGGCACCACCGCCTCGGCGCTGCGGGCGGGGGCCGGGCACTACCCGAACACCCCGCTGCCCTGCGAGATCGGCAACGTGGCGATCGCCGGGCACCGCACCACCTACGGCCGGCCGTTCCACAACGTCGACCTGCTCGAGCCGGGCTCGGAGATCACGCTGCACACCCCGATCGGCAGCTGCACCTACGCGGTGAACCAGGAGCCGTTCGTCGTCTTCCCCCACCAGACCGAGGTGGTGGCCAACACACCCGACGAGGCCACGCTGACCCTCACGACGTGCCACCCCAAGGGCAGCGCCCGCCAGCGGCTCATCGTGAAGGCCACGCTCGTGCGCAGCGAGCTGGCCACCGACGCCGGGACCGCGTCGTGAGCCGGCGCGCGCGCCGCACGCTGGTGACCGCCGCGGCGGCGCTCGTCGCCCTGGCGTCCGCGGCCGGCGCCGCCGAGCGGGTGCCCGACGGCCAGCGGTGGGGCGGGTCGCGCGTGGACCGCCCCGCGCCGATGACCGACCCCGCCGCCCGCACGGTCACCATCACGGGCAACCTGCGCGACAACGGCCTCCTGATCCCCCGTCCCAAGGTGACCGCCACCTTCGCCGCCCCCGCCCCCGGGTGCCCGGGCATCGGCGACCTGTCGCTCGCCGTCCACGGCACGACGGTCGCCACCAACCGCGGCTACAGCGGCTCGACCGACCTCCCGACCGACGCCTGCAACGGCAGCTACCGGGTGGCCGTGCAGATCGACGGGGTCGAGCGCCTCGACACCGTGCTCATCGTGGACCTGCCCGCTCCCGAGGTCACCGGGGTCACGGCCACCCCGGACCAGGACGGGCGCCGCATCACGGTCGCCTGGGAGGACGCCCGGGGCCGCGCGGCCGACCTCGAGGGCTACACCGTCGAGCGTCGCATCGGGAGCGGGGAGTTCCAGCCGGTGGCCGCGCTCGCCGCGGACGCCACGACCTACGTCGACCAGGACCTCCCCGCCTCGGGCGGTGAGGCCACCTACCGGGTGATCAGCCACCGCCCGTCGCCGAGCGGCCCGCGGGTGTCGGCGGCGTCGAGCAGCGAGCCGACCCGGTTCGAGCCGGGCCCGGCGGACGCCCCCGGCAACGGCGGCGCCACCGGAGGCGGGGGCGGTGGCGAGACGGGTGCGGGGACCGGTGGGAGCGGCTCGGGCGGGGGTGACGGTGCCGGCGACGGCCCCGCCGGGTCCGGCACCGCGCCCGGCCCCCTGCGCGGCGGCTCGACCTCCCGGGTGCGGCCACCGCGCACCGGCGTGTCCCGATCGTTCCTGCCCCCGCTCGGCGGGCCCCGCGTCTCGCCCGACCAGGTGACGCCGACGACCCTCGACGACGGCTACGACGAGGAGCTCCCCTACGACCCGATCGACGGGCCGCTCGAGGCCGAGGTGCCCGACGACGAGCTGGCCGGGTTCTTCACGGAGCGGGCCCCGGGCCGTGGCCTGGCCATCCCGGTGGCCACGGCGCTCGTCCTCGCCGTGTGGGCGATGCACCTGCGGGCGCTCGCCCGCGCCGGCCGCCCCATCGACTGACCGGACCGCCCCGTCACCCGGGGAGCGGTGCCGCGGCGAGCACGGCGCGCAGCAGCGCGGCGGCGGCCGCCTTGTCGAGGTGCTCGTTGCCGTTGCCGCACTTGGGCGACTGGACGCACGAGGGGCACCCGTCGGCGCACGGGCAGGCCTCGATGCTCTCGAGGGTCGCCCGGAGGTGCTCGTCGGCCGCCTCGAAGCCGAGCTCGGCCACCCCGGCCCCGCCGGGCAGCGCGTCGTAGATCACGATCGTGGGCGCCGCGGTGTCGGGGTGGCGAGCGATCGACACGCCGCCCACGTCCCAGCGGTCGCAGATGGCGAAGAGCGGGAGCATCCCGATGGCGGCGTGCTCGGCGGCGTGGAGGGCGGCGGGGAGCCGGGCCGGCTCGAGCCCCGCTCGGGCGATCGCGTCCGCGTCGGGCAGGTACCACACCGCTCGGGTGACGAGGACCGACGGGGGCAGCTCGAGCGGCTCGGACGCCACGACCCTGCCGCTCCCCGTCTCCTTGCGCTGGTACCCGACGACGCGGCTCTCCACCTCGACCGTGCCGAGCACGACGGTGGCGGCGCCCACCCGGCAGCGGGCGTCCTCGCCGAGGAGCCGGGTGGCGGTGTCCCGCCGAGGGACGGTGTAGGTGAGCCCGTCGTCGGGCTCCACCTCGGCCACGCCGACCTCGAGGTCGAGCGACACGACCCGCCAGTGCTCGCCCTGGTGCAGGTACGACGCCCCCGGGTGGACCTGCTCGGGGGCCCGGGCCCGGTCGACGTCGCCGATGCGGCGGCCGTCCTCGGTGGCCCGGATGCGCACCGGGGCGCCGCCGGCGTTGCGGAGCCCGACGGTGTGCGAGGGCCACCCGACGCCGTCCCACACCGCCATCGGCTCGCCCCGCCGCCCGCGGCGGCGCACGACGAGCTCGTCGGCGTGCACGAGGCGGCGGACGCCGTCGTCGAGGAGCCCGGGCCAGAAGCGCTGGTCGGCGTGGGTGAGGGGCAGCTCGTGGGCAGCGCAGCGCAGGTGGGGGTCGAGCACGTAGGGGTTGCCGGGGTTCACGATGGCGGGCTCTGGCCGGCGGGTGAGGAGCTCCGCCGGGTGGCGGACGAGCCACTGGTCGAGCTGGTCGGCGCCGGCGACGAGCACCGCCGCCGCCTCGCGACCGCGGCGGCCGGCCCGGCCGGCCTGCTGCCAGAACGAGGCGATCGTGCCGGGGAAGCCGTCGAGCACGACCGCGTCGAGGCCGCCGACGTCGATGCCCAGCTCGAGGGCGGAGGTGGCGACGATGCCGGCCAGGCGCCCGTTGAACAGCTCGTCCTCGATGCTGCGCCGCTCCTCGGGGAGGTAGCCGCCCCGGTAGGAGCGGATGCGTCGAGCCAGCGAGCGGGGGAGCCGGCGGCGGATGTCGGCGGCGACGACCTCGGCGCCCCGGCGGCTCCGGGTGAAGGCGAGGGTCGTGTGCCCCGCCTCGATGAGCCCGGCGGCCACGGCGGCCGTCTCCCGGTGGGCGGACGCTCGGGCCCCGGTGGCCTCGTCGAGCAGCGGGGGCTGCCAGAGGGCGACGGTCCGCGGCCCGCGCGGGGAGCCGTCGTCGGTGACGGCCGTGACCGGCACCCCGGTGACCGCCGACGCGAGGCGCTCAGGGTCGCCGATCGTGGCCGAGCAGCAGATGAACGTGGGGCTGCCGCCGTGGTGGACGGCGAGGCGGTGCAGGCGGCGCAGCACCTGGGCCACGTGGGAGCCGAACACGCCGCGGAAGGCGTGGAGCTCGTCGACGACGACGTACCGGAGGCGGCCGAGGAAGGTGGCCCAGCGCTCGTGGTGGGGGAGGATCCCGGCGTGGAGCATCTCCGGGTTCGTGAGCACGACGGTGGCGTGCTTGCGGATCCAGGTGCGCTCCTCGGCGCCGGCGTCGCCGTCGTAGGCCCCAGCGACGACGCCTGGCAGGTCCAGCTCGGTGAGCGCTCGGAGCTGGTCGTGGGCGAGGGCCTTGGTCGGGAACAGGAGCAGCGACGTCCCCGGCCGAACCGGCGCGCTGGCGGCCTCCCCCACGGGCGCCTGGTAGCAGAGGGACTTGCCTGAGGCGGTGCCCGTGGCGACGACGACCGAGCGCCCGCGGCGGGCCAGGTCGATCGCCTCGGCCTGGTGCGACCAGAGCTCGCCCGGCAGGCGCTCGGCCACCGCGGGCGGCAGCGGCCGGGCCAGCGGAGCGGTGCGGGCCGGCCGAGCGGGCAGGTGGGCGGCGTGCACGAGGCAGCGCTCCGCCGGCGCCGCCGGCACGTCGGCCGCGTCGGCCGCGTCGGCGGCGTCGACCCACTCGTCGCGCGCCCGAGCCAGGTCCGCGAGGACCTGGGCGACGGCTGCCGCCCCGGTGACCTCCGGCAGGAGAGCGGTGTGCGCGGCCACGGTCCCCCGATGGTAGGACCGGCACCCCTCGGGATGACAGGCCTGTAGTTCCACCGGTGTCGTCCGGGGACGCCAAGCCCGCGGGCGCGGCCCTCGTAGGCTTCGCCCCGTGGAGCTGCGCTGCACCACCGAGGAGCGTGACCCCTGGACCGTGCTGCGCGTCCACGGCGACGTGGACCTGGCCACCGCCCCCCAGCTGCGCGGCCGCCTCGTCGAGCTCGTCATGAGCGGCCGGCGGTGGCTGGTGGTGGACCTCGAGGGCGTCGACTTCCTCGATTCGCTGGGGCTCGGCGTGCTCGTCGGGGCCCTGCGCCGGGCCCGGGCCCAGGGCGGCGACCTGCGGCTCGTGTCCACCCGAGCCCACCTGCGGCGCACCTTCGAGCTGACCGGCCTCGACCAGGCGATCCCGCTCGCCGCCTCCGTCGACGCGGCGATCGCCGCGGGCGGATCTCGGAGCCTGGCGCCGTGACCGCGGTCGTCGAGCTCGAGATCCCGCCCCGCCGCGACCACCTCGCCCTCGTCCGCCTGCTGGTGGAGACCTCCGGGCACCTCGGCGGGCTCCCGGAGGTCCGCATCGACGACCTGCGCCTCGCCGTCAGCGAGGGCTGCACCAACGCCCTCGACGCGCAGGCCGCAGCCGGCTCGGAGGAGCCCATCGAGCTGCGGGTCGAGCTCGGCGACGAGGCGGTGGCGGTGACGATCACGGACCACGCCGGGGGCTTCGACCCTGACGGCGCGGCGTCGGCGCCGTCGGCCACCGACCCGAACCGCCTGCGCCACGAGCGGGGCCTCGGCATCCCGATCATGCGCTCGCTCGTCGACGAGGTCCGCTACGCCCCCACGGATGACGGCACCGCGCTCACCCTCGTGGTGCGGCGCCCCCCGGGCGACTGATCGCCCTGGCGGCAGGAGCGCGGGCCGCCACCGAGAAGATCTGGGGACGCAGGTCTGGGATCCGTCCCGACGGGTAGGGACTCGGTGCCCGGGCGCCCCCGTGGACGCCCGGGAGGTCTCCACCACGGCACTTGTCATGGAATCGCAAACGATGTAACGTGATCGCAACGTCGTTGGCGCCGAAGCGGCCCCAGCGATGCGAGATCTGAGGCACCGGTAGCTTCGTCGGTCTGTCCGCCCGCCCCGACGAGGCGCCGGTGCCTCAGCCGTCTTCGCCCAGGGGGCGCGGGCCGGCCTAGTCGACCTCGCGCCGGCCCTCGAGGGCCCGACCGAGCGTCAGCTCGTCGGCGTACTCGAGGTCGCCCCCCACCGGCAGGCCGCTGGCGATGCGGGTGACCTTGACGTCGAGGTCCTTGAGGAGGCGGCTCAGGTACATCGCCGTGGCCTCGCCCTCGAGGTTGGGGTTCGTGCAGAGGATCACCTCGGTGACGCCCTCGGCCACGATCCGGGCGCAGAGCTCGCGGATCCGCAGCTGGTCCGGGGTGACGCCGTCGATCGGGCTGATCGCGCCCTGCAGCACGTGGTAGCGGCCGTGGAACTCCTGGGTCTTCTCGATGGCGACGATGTCCCGGGGCTCCTCGACGACGCAGAGGATCGTCGGGTCCCGCCGCTCGTCGGTGCACAGCTCGCACTCGTCGCCCTCGGCGATGTTGAAGCAGCGCTGGCAGAACGTGACGCGGTCCTTGGCCTGGGTGATCGCGTTGGCGAGCCGGAGCGCGTCGGTGCGCTCGGCCTTCAGCAGGTGGAAGGCGATCCGCTGGGCCGACTTGGGCCCGATCCCGGGCAGCCGCCCGAGCTCGTCGATGAGCTCCTGGACCGGCTGGGCGTAGACGTTCGCCATCCTCAGTCGGACCCGAGGAGACCGCCGAGGGGGCCGAGCGCCTGCTGCTGCAGCTCGGCCAGGCGGGCCTCCAGGTCGTGCAGCGCGGCGAGCACGAGGTCCTCGAGCATCGGGACGTCGTCGGGGTCGACCGCCTCCGGCGCGATCGACACCCCGAGGATGTGGCCGCCACCGGTGGCCCGGATGCGGACGGCGCCGCCGCCGGCCACCCCCTCCACCTCCTGCTGGGCGGCCTGCGCCTGGGCCGCCATCATCTGCTGGGCCTGCTCGAGCAGGCCCCCGAGGGCGCCGCCGCCGCCCAGGGCATCGGCCAGCCCGCTGAGGTCGAGCCCGGGACCGACGACCTCAGGGGTCTCGGCGGGCTGGGGGCGCTCGGAGGGATCAGGCGCGTCGCTCACCCGTCGAAGCGTAGGCCCTGGCGCGGCCGCTGCTACGGCTCCTCGATGAGCTCGGCACCGGGGAAGGCCTCGGCCAGGCGGGCCACCCCGGTGGCGGCGTCGGGGGCGTCCTCGAGCGTGTGGACGTCACCGACGTCCTCCTCGTCGACGGCGGCCGACGCGGGGGTCCCGCCCGGCTCGGCGTCCTCGGCGCGGCCCTCGAGGCGCAGCGAGATCCGGGTGCCGAAGTGCTGGCTGAGGGCGGCCTCGACCTCGCCCCGGCGACCCTCGCCCGCGATGGCGGCGCCGCCCGGGAGGCTGAGGACGTACTGACCGCCGCTGACGCCGGTGAAGCGGCCCTCGCCGAAGGTGGCCCGCAGGCTCGGCTTGAACCCCTCGAGGATCTGGGGCCAGGCCGCGGCGAGCGCGGCGACGTCGGGGGCCGCCGACGCACCGGCACCGGGCGTCGAGGGATCGGGGGCCGTGGGCGCGGGGGCCGGCGGCGCGGCGGCCGCAGGCGGGTCGTCGGGCACCGGCGCGGCGGGGGGCGGGGCCTCGGCGTCGCCCGCCGGGGGCGACGGGGGCGCCGGATCGGGCGTGGGGGCGGCGGGGCGGGCTGCCGCCTTGCGCACCGGCTCCCGGGGCTTGCCGGCCACCGGAGGCGGCGGCGTCCCCTGGACCTTGGCCAGCGCGGCGCGGGCGGCGGCGGCTGGGCTCGCGCCCGCGGCGGCCGGCGCCGCCTCGCCGGCCGGCGCCGGGCCGGCGGCAGGCGGGCCCGGAGCGGCGGCGGGGACCCCACCGGCGGCCACCTGGCGCTCGAGGCGCTCGAGCCGCTCGACGACGGCCTCGAGGGAGTGGTCGGCCTCGGGTCGGCACAGGCGCACGAGGGCGACCTCGAGCACGATCCGCGGGTCGGGCTTCTTGGCCAGCTCGACGAGCGCCTCGCCGAGCACCTCGAGGGCCCGGGTGAGCCGCGCCGGGCCGAGCGCGGCGCCGAGCTCCTCGGCCCGCTGCTGGTCGGCGGGCGGCAGGTGGCGGTCGGGGGCCTGCATGACGGCGAGGAAGGCGTCGCGCAGGCGGCCGATGAGCGCCTCGCCGAGGGTGCGGGGATCGCGACCGGCGGTGACCGCCTCGGCCACCGCCACGAGGGCGGCGCCGGCGTCGCGCTCGCGCAGCGCGGCGAGCACCGCGTCGACGGGCTGCACGTCGGTGGGGACGCCGCCCATCGCCGCCACCTGGTCGAGCGCGGAGAGCGTGTCGCGCGCCGAGCCCCCGCCCTGGCGGATGACGTACTCGACGACGTCCTCGCCGAGGCCGAGCCCGGCGTCGGCGATGACCCGGCGGACGTGATCGGCGAGCGCGTCGCTCGGCAGCAGGTGGAACTCGAAGTGCTGCGTGCGGCTGCGGATCGTCGGCAGCACCTTCTGCGGGTCCGTCGTGGCGAGGATGAACACGACGTGCGGCGGTGGCTCCTCCAGCGTCTTCAGGAGCGCGTTGGCCGCCCCGGTGGTGAGCATGTGGACCTCGTCGAGGATCACCACCTTGCGGTTGCCGGAGGTGCCGAGCGGGATCCGCTCGATGAGGTCGCGGATGTGCTGGACGCCGGAGTTCGACGCCGCATCGAGCTCGAGGAGCCAGTCCACGATCCGCCCCTCGTCGACGGCCCGGCAGTTCTCGCAGACGCCGCAGGGCTCGCCGTCGGCGGGCTGCTCGCAGTTGAGGACCTTGGCCAGGATGCGGGCGGTGGAGGTCTTGCCGGTGCCTCGGGGACCGCTGAACAGGTAGGCGTGACCGACGCGGTCCTCCTGCACGGCGGACCGCAGCGCCCGCATCACGTGCTCTTGGCCCACCTGGTCGCTGAAGCGCTTCGCTCGGTAGCGGCGGTAGAGGGCCTGGTGCTGGTCAGCCACGGTCCGACCCTACCGGCCGCGAGCGACCCCGGACCCGGGCGGCCCCGGGCGCGGAGCGGCCCGCTCCCCCATGTGGCGGTCAGGCGATCTGCGGCACACCGCAGGCTCCGCTGAGAGCTGCTGCCTCCCGGCCCTGACTCGGTTCACGGGCTGCAGTTGCACAGGACCCGACCGCCACATGTGAGAGCGGGCCGCTCGACACGATAGCCTGAACGGTCCCAGCCACCACCTTCGGGTGGGACGTGGAGGGGTGCGAGAGCGGCCGAATCGGCACGATTGGAAATCGTGTGTGGGGCAACCCACCGTGGGTTCAAATCCCACTCCCTCCGCCAGGCGAAGCGCCAGCCGGCCGCCCCGAGGGGCGGCCGGCGGCGCGCTCGGCCGCCGTCGCGGTCGGCCGATCAGCGACGGCAGAGGACGAGCAGGAGGCACCCGCCGGTGCGCTCCGGCGCCGTCGTCGGCGGCGGCGTCACCGGGCGCGGGGGTGGTGGGGCGGTCGTCGTCGCGGGCGGCACGCTCGGCTCCGTGGCCGCCGCCGGGACCGGGTCCGGCTCGGGTGGCGGCCCCCAGTGGGGGGCCATCGGCCCGAGGACGAGGGGCGCGTCGCCGTGGTCGTACTGGACGGCGCCGCGCCCGACCGTGCCGCGCATCGCCTCCTGGGCGTAGGCGAAGGCCTCCTGCACGCTGGGTCCGGCCCGACCGTGCAGCCAGCCCTCGCGCACGAGGTGGTGGACGAGGAACGAGCCGCCCACCGCGCCGCTCTCGTAGGCGAGGCTGTCGGCGTCCGACGCCCCGGTGAGCACCCGTCCGGGGGCGAGGGCCTCGGTGAAGCCGCCGGCGAAGCAGGTGGCGAGCAGCAGCCACATCTGGTCGGCGGTCGCCGGGCGGAGGAGCTCGGCCAGCTCCGCGTCGGTGAGCAGCTCGCCGTCGGCGGCGACGATGGCCTGGGTGTCCCCACCGAGGTGGCGGACGTGGCCGGCCACGGCCAGCACCACCGTGGTGCCGGGACCGGCGTGGGCCACGAGGGCTCGGATCGCCTCGACGAGCGCCTCGCGGCGGGCCTGGCCGTCGCGCAGGAGCACCCGGTTGGCCGCGGGCACGCCGAAGCCCTCGAGGGCGAGGTCGACGGTCTCGGCGTCGGCGACCGCCCAGCGCAGGTCGGCCCGGGTGCCGGGGTAGTCGTCGATGCCGACGACGAGCGCGTAGACCTCGCCGGGACGGCCTGGGCCGCCGTAGGTGGGCGGGGGCGGCTCGGCCGGGGCCAGCTCGCCAGCGAGGTCCGCAGGCGGCGGGAGGATCGGCGCCGCCGCCAGGTCGGGGGGCACCGTGGCGTCGAGGACCGTGGGCGCCGGCGCCTCCACCGCGGCGGCCACCTGGCCGGGAGGGGCGGCCGGGGCGACGGCGCGGTCCAGGTGGGGGCGCGTCGTCGGGAGCGACGCGAGGCCCGGCACCGTGGCGAGCAGGACGGCCAGCACGGCTGCGGCCGTCCAACGTGCTGGCTGCATGCACCCCCCTCCGTGCCCGGCCGAGCGGCCCCAGCGCCGCCCGGACAGCACCCGTGGAGAGGGTTCGCCGCCGTCCCGGGCCATCCTGCCCGCCACCTCCCGGGTACGTTGCTGCCGTGACCGTCCCGTCGGAGGCCGAGCGAGCGGCGATGCGCCTGGCGCTCGAGGAGGCGCGCGCCGCCGGCGAGCGCGGGGACGTCCCGGTCGGGGCGGTGGTGCTCGTCGACGGCGAGGTCGTGGCCCGAGCGGGCAACGAGCGGGAGCAGCAGGGCGACCCCACCGCCCACGCCGAGGTGCTCGCCCTGCGCGCCGCGGCCGCCGCCCGCGGGTCGTGGCGCCTCGAGGACGCCACGCTCGTCGTCACCCTCGAGCCCTGCCCGATGTGCGCCGGCGCCTTGGTGGGGGCCCGGGTGCGACGCCTCGTGTACGGGGCCGCCAACACCGACAACGGCGCCTGCGGGACGCTCTACAACCTCTGCGTCGACCCTCGGCTCAACCACGAGGTCGAGGTCGTCCACGGCGTGGAGGCCGACGCCGCCGCCCGCCTGCTCGACGACTTCTTCGCCGCCCGTCGCCGCTGAGCGACCAGCCCGCGCCGGGCGTCGCCTTGGGCCGGGCCGCCACCGCCCAGGTAACGTGAGCGGCGGAGAGCTGCCAGAGCGGACGAATGGGACGGTCTCGAAAACCGTTGTGGTCTTCGGGCCACCGTGGGTTCGAATCCCACGCTCTCCGCCACGAGGCCCCTGGTCGAACGGGAGCGTGGGCACCGCCCCGCCCCCGTCGGCCAGGGTCCTGACGCGCCTCCCGAGGCGTTGGCGGACCACGGCCGTACGCTCCGGGGCATGCGACGGGGCGGTCCTCACAGCTTGATCGGGTCGGACCCGGCCGCGGTGGCCGGGGCCAAGCTCGATCGCGCCGTCGTCAGGCGGGTCTGGCGCTTCGCCGCCCCGTACCGCCGGGCCATCGCCCTCTTCGTCGGCGTCATCGCCGCCTCCGCGCTCCTCGGGCTCGTGCCGCCCCTGCTGTTCCGGGAGATCCTCGACGAGGCGATCCCGGCCGGCGACCGCAGGCTGCTCAACCTCCTCGCCGGGCTCGTCGTGGGCGCGGCCTTCGTCGACGCCGGGCTCGCGCTCGCCGAGCGCTGGCTGTCCGCCCGCATCGGCGAGGGGATCATCTACGACCTGCGGGTGGCGCTGTTCGACCACGTCCAGCGCATGCCGATGTCGTTCTTCACCCGGGCCCAGACCGGTGCGCTCCACAGCCGGCTGAGCAACGACGTCCTCGGCGCGCAGCGGGCCGTCACGGGGACGCTCTCGTCGGTCGTGTCGAACGTGATCACGCTCGTCGCCAACGGCGCCGCCATCGTGCTGCTCGAGTGGCGCTTCGCCGTGATCTCGCTCGTGCTGCTCCCGCTGTTCATCGTGCCGGCCAAGCGGGTGGGGCGCCGGCTCCAGGAGCTCACGCGGGAGCAGATGGAGCTCAACGCCTCGATGAACACGACGATCAGCGAGCGGCTGAACGTCGCCGGCGCGCTGCTCGTGAAGCTCTTCGGGCGCCACGACGACGAGACCCGCGACTTCGCCGAGCGGGCGCATGGCGTGCGCACGGTCGGCGTGCGCTCCGCCGTCTACGGCCGGACCTTCTTCGTCGCCCTCGGGCTCGTCGGCGCCCTGGCCACCGCCTCGGTGTACTGGATCGGCGGGCTGCTGGTGATCTCCGACGCGCTGACCGTCGGCACCCTCGTGGCGCTGGCCGCCTTCGTGGGTCGCATCTACGGGCCGCTCACCCAGCTCACCAACGTGCGGGTCGAGGTGATGACGGCGCTCGTCAGCTTCGAGCGGGTGTTCGAGGTGCTCGACACGCCCAGCCCGGTGCAGGACCGCCCCGGCGCCTACGACCTCGTCGCCCCCCTCGGTCGCATCGAGCTCGACGACGTCCGCTTCGCCTACCCCGACCAGCCGATCGTCGCCTCGCTCGAGGCCACGCCGGTGAACGGCGACGCCGGCCGACGGCGCGCGCTCGTGCTGGACGGCGTGTCGGCCACGATCGAGCCCGGCCAGATGGTGGCGCTCGTCGGGCCGTCCGGGGCCGGCAAGACCACGCTGTCCCAGCTCGTCCCCCGGCTCTACGACGTCACCGGCGGCGCCATCCGCATCGACGGGCACGACGTGCGGGACCTGACCCAGGAGTCGCTCCGAGCGGCGATCGGCGTCGTCAGTCAGGATCCGCACCTGTTCCACGACACGATCCGCAACAACCTGCGCTACGCCCGGCCCGACGCCACCGAGGAGGAGCTCATGGCCGCGGTGCGGGCGGCGCAGATCGACGGGCTCGTCGCCTCGCTGCCCGAGGGGCTCGACACCCTCGTCGGCGAGCGGGGGTATCGGCTCTCCGGCGGCGAGAAGCAGCGTCTGGCCATCGCCCGGATGCTCCTCAAGGACCCGGCGATCGTGATCCTCGACGAGGCCACCAGCCACCTCGACGCCGAGAACGAGGCCCTCGTGCAGGAGGCCCTGGCCACCGCGCTCGCCGGCCGCACGAGCCTCGTGATCGCCCACCGCCTCTCCACCATCGCCGCCGCCGACCAGATCCTCGTGCTCGACGGCGGCCGGATCGTGCAGTCCGGCACCCACGAGGAGCTGCTCGAGGAGGGCGGCCTCTACGCCGACCTGTACCGAACGCTCATGCGGGAGGAGGCCGCGGCGGAGGCCGAGCAGGCCCTCAGCGAGGCCAGCGACACCGAGCCGCCCGACGAGCGGTTGTCGGACCTCATATACCCCCCTAGGGTATAGGCATGACCGTCACCGGACCCGCCTCGAGCCGCCCCCAGCGCATCGATCTCGAGGTGACCGGCATGACCTGCGCGTCGTGCGCGGCCCGCATCGAGAAGAAGCTGAACCGGATCGACGGCGTGCGGGCGAGCGTCAACTACGCCACCGACAAGGCCCGCATCGAGCTCGAGCCCGGCCACGACGTCTCCCCCGAGGAGCTCGTGGCCGTCGTCGAGGACCTCGGCTACGGGGCCTCGCTGCCCCAGCCCGAGCCCGCCCCCGCCGCCCACGACCACCCGGGCGGGCACGGTCACGGCGCCCACGATCACGGGACCGCGAGCGCGCACGACCACACCGAGCCGCTCGAGCAGGCCCGCCACCGCCTGCTCGTGAGCGCGGCGCTGGCCATCCCGGTGCTCGTGCTGTCGATGGTCCCGGCGCTGCAGTTCGAGAGCTGGCAGTGGCTCGCCCTCACCCTCGCCTCGCCGGTCGTCGTGTGGGGGGCCTGGCCCTTCCACAAGGCCACCTGGACCAACCTCCGCCACGGTGCCACCACCATGGACACGCTCATCAGCATGGGCGTGCTCGCCGCCTACGGCTGGTCCCTCTACGCCCTGTTCTGGGGCGACGCGGGGATGCCGGGGATGACGATGGAGCTGAGCTGGCGGGCCACCGAGGGCGACGAGCTCTACCTCGAGGTCGCGGCCGGCGTGACGATGTTCCTGCTCCTCGGCCGGTACTTCGAGGCCCGGGCGAAGCGTCGCTCCGGCGCCGCCCTCGAGGCGCTCCTGTCGCTCGGCGCCAAGGACGTCGCCATCCTCGACGCCGACGGCGCGGAGCGCCGGGTCCCGATCGACCAGCTGGCCGTGGGCATGCGCTTCGTCGTGCGCCCCGGCGAGCAGATCGCCACCGACGGCGAGGTCGAGGAGGGCACGTCTGCGGTCGACCAGTCGATGCTGACCGGTGAGCCGGTGCCGGTGGAGGTGGGCCCGGGCGACCAGGTCGTCGGGGCCACGGTCAACACGAGCGGGCGCCTCGTCGTGCGGGCCACGCGGGTGGGGGCCGACACGGCGCTGGCTCGCATCGCCCGGCTCGTCGAGGACGCCCAGTCCGGCAAGGCCGAGGTGCAGCGCCTCGCCGACCGGATCTCGGCCGTGTTCGTCCCGATCGTCATCGTGCTCGCCGCCGTCACCCTCGGCGCCTGGCTGGCGCTCGGCCACCCCGCCGAGGACGCGTTCACCGCCGCCGTGGCCGTCCTGATCATCGCCTGCCCCTGTGCGCTCGGCCTGGCCACGCCCACGGCGCTGCTCGTCGGCACCGGGCGAGGCGCCCAGCTCGGCATCCTGATCAAGGGCCCCGAGGTCCTCGAGTCCACCCGGCGGATCGACACGATCGTGCTCGACAAGACCGGCACGGTCACCACCGGGAAGATGACCCTCGTGGGCGTCACCGTCGCCGACGGCGTCGACGAGGCCGAGGCCCTCCGGCTCGTCGGCGCCCTCGAGGCGGCCAGCGAGCACCCGATCGCCCAGGCGATCGCCGCCGGTGCCCGGGAGCGCCTCGGCGCGGCGCTGCCTCCGGTCGAGTCCTTCGCCAACCGGCCTGGGCTCGGCGTGGAGGGCGTCGTCGACGGCCATGCCGTGCTGGCCGGCCGTCCGGCGCTGCTCGCCGACTGGTCGCTCGAGCTGCCCCCGGTGCTCGACGAGGCCCTCTGCGCCGCCGAGGCGGCCGGGCACACCGCCGTGGTCGCCGGCTGGGACGGACGGGCCACGACCACGCTCGTCGTGGCCGACGCCGTGAAGCCCACGAGCGCCGAGGCCATCGCCGAGCTGCGTCGCCTCGGCCTGCGGCCCGTGCTCCTCACCGGGGACAACGCCGCCACCGCGGCCACCGTCGCCGCCGCGGTCGGCATCGCCCCCGAAGACGTGATCGCCGAGGTGCTGCCCGAGGACAAGGTCGACGCGGTGAGGGCCCTGCAGGCGAAGGGCCACGTCGTCGCCATGGTCGGCGACGGCGTCAACGACGCCGCTGCGCTCGCCCAGGCCGACCTCGGGCTGGCGATGGGCACCGGCACCGACGCCGCCATCGAAGCCAGCGACCTCACGCTCGTGCGAGGCGACCTGCGCGCCGCGGCCGACGCCATCCGCCTCGCCCGCCGCACCCTCGCGACGATCAAGGGCAACCTCTTCTGGGCCTTCGCCTACAACGTCGCGGCGCTCCCGCTGGCCGCCTTCGGGCTCCTCAACCCGCTGATCGCCGGCGCGGCCATGGCGTTCTCGTCGGTGTTCGTCGTCACCAACAGCCTCCGCCTGTTCCGCTTCCGCTGAGCAGCCGATCTGACGGTGCGTCAGATCCAGGGCTATCGTCGGTCTCCGTGGATCTGGGGTTCAGTGCGGAGGACGAGGTGTTCCGGGAGGAGGTGCGGACCTTCCTGGAGGAGTCGCTGTCGGGGGACTTCGCGGTGGTGCGGGGGCGGGGTGGGCCGGGTGATGACGATGCGCTGTTCGAGGAGCGCCTGGCGTGGGAGCAGCACCTGGGGGCGCACGGCTGGACGTGCGTGGGGTGGCCGAAGGAGCACGGGGGTCGGGGCCTGTCGCTGCACCAGCAGGTGATCTACTTCGAGGAGTACGCGCGAGCGCGTGCGCCGGGGAGGCTGGGGCACATCGGTGAGACGCTGCTGGGTCCGACGCTGATCGCGTTCGGCACGCCGGAGCAGCAGGCCCGGTTCCTGCCGCCGATCGTGGCGGGGACCGAGCTGTGGTGCCAGGGCTACAGCGAGCCGGAGGCGGGGTCGGATCTGGCGAACCTGCGCACCCGGGCCGAGCTGGTCGACGGGGAGTGGGTGATCGACGGCCAGAAGGTGTGGACGAGCCAGGCCCACTGGGCGGACTGGTGCTTCGTGCTGGCCCGCACGGACCCGGCGGCGCCGCGGCATCGGGGGATCTCCTACCTGCTCGTGCCGATGCGCCAGGACGGGGTCGAGATCCGCCCGATCCACCAGCTCACCGGGGACTCGGAGTTCAACGAGGTCTTCTTCTCGGGGGCGCGCACGGCGGCGGAGAACGTGGTGGGCGAGCCCGAGGGCGGCTGGGCGGTGGCGATGGGCACCCTGGCCTTCGAGCGGGGTGCGTCCACCCTGGGGCAGAACCTGATGTTCTGGACCGAGTGGGAGGAGATCGTCGCGGCGGCCCGGACCAGTGGGCGCCTCGAGGACCCGGTGGTGCGCCAGCGCCTCGTGGAGACCTGGATCCGGCTGCGGCTGATGCGCCTCAACGCGCTGCGGATCATGTCCTCCTCCCTGGAGGCACCGCCGGCGGCGACGATCACGAAGCTGTTCTGGTCGACGCTGCACCGCGACCTCGGCGAGCTGGCCATGGACGTGCTCGGGCCCCACGCCACGCTCGCCGCCTCGGGGGACGATGGATGGGCGCCGACCCGGCTCCAGCGGCGCTTCCTGTTCTCGCGGGCCGACACGATCTACGCCGG